>AUXO010203793.1_pt1 | contig 41786 bp, 36 predicted proteins | sample 768731 | NCBI WGS metagenome assembly AUXO01 (sample SAMN02715735, study PRJNA202380) | gut metagenome | biome: sheep rumen | host: Ovis aries | place: New Zealand: Palmerston North | reverse complement strand
GGTTAGGATACCGGCCTCTCACGCCGGGTACACGGGTTCGAGTCCCGTAGGCGCTACAAAGTCTCTGATTATTTCAGAGGCTTTTTTTATTCCCTGCACGAAAGCAAAATAAAAACCGTCTTTTTTAGGAGACGGTTTCTATCTTAAGTTTATTCAGAAATTCATTCTTTATTGCATCGTGAACAGGGGGTGTACCCATACGCTTCAGCATCTTCCTTCAGCACTTTCTTCTTTCCCTTAGCTTTCTTTACGGAAGAGCACTCCGGCTGATGATATTTCCTTCCACTGGAAAGGATATAGACATCACCCTTCTTGTTCTCCTCTATTTCAGAGAAAGTCATTTGAGAAGTTTCCGTAACTTCAGTGCTTTCCTCAGCACTATCATCCGACATGAAAGCCTGCCAAAGGAGTACGGCAGCTATTCCTAAGAAGAAGCCGATTAATCCGCTTTTCAAGCTTTTTTCATCTAGTTCAAAATTTTCCATCACGTATTATTTTAAGCATTTATTCCTTAGGGCCAATCTCCTTGAGCATTTCCTGGATAGCTCCCTCCAACTGAGCATCTTTTCCATTCAATACATCTTCTGGCTTGTTGTAAATGAGGATGTCGGGCTCCAATTGCTGATTCTCCAGATACTGTCCCCTATTATCCATAGAACCCACTTGAGGGATACCGAATACGATAGAGTTGTCTATCTGTGTTTCCCACCATACTGCTGTCATGGTTCCAGGCACTGGAGCACCGATTACCTTACCAATACCCAGTTCCTTATACAACCATGGCGTTCCGTGAGCGTTACTGTAGTTGTCCTCACAAACAAGCATGCAAGAAGGCTTAGTGAACTTGTTGTACGGATCACTACCGATGTACTGTCCACGAGGCGTATAACGCGTATATTCCTTAGCACCCAGCAGTGTTACCACATCATCGTGAAGCCATCCACCACCATTATGACGGGTATCTACAATCAAAGCTTCCACATTTCTATACTTACCCAGGGCCTCGCTATAGAGTGTACGGAAGCTTTGGCTATCCATGCCCTTAATGTGAACGTAGCCCAGACGACCGCCAGATTCCGTTTCCACAATCTTACGGTTGCGCTCCACCCAACGGCTATACAGTAGTTCCGTTTCGGCAGCTTGGCTAATACCCTTGATGGCAATTTCAAAACGCTTACCTGTAGCAGGGTTATAAATACTCAGCAAGATATTCTTACCCACCTTGCCAGCCAAGAGATAATCTGCATTGTTCTCCACCGGTGCACCATCAATCTTTTCAATAATACAGCCAGCAGTCACCTCATTCTTTTTCTTGGTAAGGTTGCTCTTTGGAATGATTTCCTTAATCTTCAGCCCGTTGCCCTCGAACGTATCATCGTAGAACAAGCCCAAGGATGCCACGCTCAGTGCAGAGCTGGATGGGTAATACCGGGCACCCGTGTGAGAGCCGTTCAATTCACCCAACAATTCGCTGAGCAAATCCTGGAAATCATAGTTGTTATTAATATAAGGTAAGAACTTCTCATAGTTGGCCTTATACCCTGCCCAATCAATGCCACGGATGGTAGGATCATAGAATTTCTCATTCACCTGCCTCCAGATATGATCGAACATATACTGACGCTCTTGAGCTGGCTTGTAGTTAAAGATAGCCTCATAAGAAATGTTCTTCTTATCGCTCTTCCCGAATTCCATTCTCACGATACCTCCCATACCCATGGTATAGATATACTTCATCTCCTTATCGGTGAGCAAGGCACCACGGCCGATATTCTTGAGCACAATTTCTGTTTTGTCCTCCTTCAAATCATGCTTCCACAGATCGCCTGCACCCTCGAAAGAAGCGATGTAGTAAAGCACTTCGCCCTTCTTATCCAAGATAGCATCGCTCAAGTGAGAAGAGTTCACAGTGAGACGAACCACCCTATCTTTGGCATTTTCCAAATCCAGCACCAGTTCCTTCACCTCCTTATCAGCAGCGTCATCGGCTTTCTTATCCTTTTTATTCTTGCTGCTGGCCTGAGCCTTCTCTGCCTTTTCCTTCTTTTCTTTCTCTTCCTTTTCCAGCTCATCCAAGCGAGCCACATCCTCCTTACTCATGAGGAAGCGGTCGTAGGCATCCACATCGAAGAACATAATATAGACATCATCTTCAGCGCCCCAGCTACCATGGCTACGGTAACCGGCTCTATCGCTGCCCCAAATCATGGCTTTACCACCCAGTACCCAACGGGCATTCCCATCGGAGTATCCACTTTCAGTAAGATTCTTCACCACAGAGCCATCAGCCTTTACCAGAACAATATCCTGATTGTTCCAGCCACCCACTCCAATGTAGTTGGATAAAATCCACTTGCTATCTGGGCTCCAAGCAAACTGCTGATCGCCATCACTATAGGAATAGTTGAATTCACCCCCAAGAACGGTGCGTATAGCCCTAGATTTTAAGTTGATGATTCTCAGCGTAGTTCTATTTTCCAGGTAAGCCACCTCTTTTCCATCAGGGCTATACTGTGGGTAGAAAGAAGTTACATTATTGTTCGTCAGATTCTCCTCCTTCAAATCGGTAGCATAGGCAAATTCCTTTTCTGCAGCTCTAACAATACTGCTCTGCCAAATCTGCCATACCCCATTTCTTTCAGAAGAATAAACCAGAGAACGCCCATCGGGAGCAAAGTCGATATTCCGCTCCTGCTCAGGGGTATCTGTAATCTGCTTCGTGGTGTTATAGTCCACATTTGTGACATACACATCACCCCGGATGATGAAAGCCACTTCCTTACCGCCAGGAGAAACGGCAAAATCGGTAGCTCCGCTTCGCTTAATCTGACGAATCACATCCTTCTCTATCTTATCTGTGAGAATCCTTACGTTCAGTTTCTGAGGCTCGTTGCCCTCATTCAGGGTATAGAGTTCTCCATTATAGCTGAAGCAAAGGGTTCCATTCTTAGCCCCTGTGAGGAAACGAACTGGATGTGTGGTAAAATGCGTAATTTGCTGAGGATTACCCCCATTTACAGACTTTTTAAAGATGTTGAAGCTACCAGTCTGCTCACTAAGATAGAAGAAGGATTTGCCATCGCTAGTCCAAACCGGGTTACGATCTTCTCCCACAAAAGAAGTGAGTTTCTCAAACGATTTAGAAGCCACATCATATTTCCAGATATCACGCGTAATGGAAGAAGTGTGGTGCTTTCTCCATTCATCTTCATACCCTTTTTTATCATTGAAAAGCCATGCCTTTCCATCAGGGCTGACATTCAAGTTCTCCATAGTCCAGGAAGTAACCATCTTAGGCTTACCACCACCGACAGGAACTTCATATACCTCTTTAAAAGAATTGCTAGGAAACTGCATATCCTCAGTAGCTGGACGGATGTAAGCCAAATAAAGCACCGTGTTGTCATCCTTAAAAGAGAGTGGTTGTTCAGCCTGAGCTGCTGTGGTTATACGCAAAGGAGCACCACCTTTACTAGACATGACGTAAATATCCATATTCCCCTCTCGGTCGCTGGCAAAGGCGATTTTACTTCCATCTGGGCTCCATACAGGACGAGTGTCATAGGCTTCATTCGTAGTAAGCTGATGAGCATCGCCTCCGCTCACAGGAACTGTATAGATATCACCTTTATAACAAAAGGCAATGGTACTCCCATCAGGAGAGATACTACTTTGTCTCAACCACAATGGGTTTTCTTGTGCAGTTGCACAAATAGACATTCCGCTCCAAAGAGCAGCTAACAAAATAATTTTTCTCATTTATTGTAAGTTTTGTTTAATGCGTAGCAAGCCACCAAGATGTTTCACTCTTCTTATTGGTATCAGTGTGTACACTAGGATCGGAAATAGATAAGCCGCTATAAGTATTTATATCTGTTCCTTCTTTGATAAATTGGGAATAATACTGAGGGGTATTCGACTTATAGGGCACTGCCAATCCCAACCGATACAGGCAAGTGCCGGCTGCATCAGGATTCGTAACAGTAAGATATTCCACATAGCTACCAAAATCGAAGAACATAGTGGGGCTGAATCCATCCAAATCTTGAATGCTATCCAGGTAAGAAGTGTCGAATGTATAGGTGTCATTCAGTTGCTTCATGGCCTGAGCCAAGGCAGGCAGCTGACTGGTAGAAGTCACACTGATAGTGCCATAAGGATAGGAATAGGAACTATAGAACGTAAAAAACGAAGCACAGATATTCTGATAATCTGGTTTCCCTAAAAGGTACTTTCCCATCTTATGATATGGCATTCCATAATTCATTATCTCACAGGTAGATGCTATGAGATAGTTCGTCACATCCTTCAATTCATAAGCCACTTCGGCATTGGCCATATAACAGTCGTCGAAGAGCACATATTCTAGCTTTATATTCACATTACTCAGCGCTCGGTGAAGCGTGGATATTTCTGTTTGATAAAGCGATGAAGCTCCACCAAACCAACGAGTAGGAGCCATTTGTACTGAACGAGTCACAGGCAGCCACCCCATGCCATGGCAACCGATAATCATGCTGAATTCATCAGCTGGAGCTGTAGCTATCACGTCGCTCAAGATGGAAGTAAGCCCCTTTTCCGTGGTATAATCAGCCATAGTGAACGTATAATCCTTGATGTTTTTCCGGCTATAGAAACCATTATATAAAACCACCTCCTGCAAGGTAGCCGTTTTATTGCTATTCGCTAAAAATATAATAACACGCTGATTATCTAGCCCCGTGGTATTAATGGCTGTCATCAAATCGGATAGATTTTGCTCGAAAGCACTATACAGGTTAGATGCCCAAGGCATATAAACGAACAAAGTACGCTTATACCCATCGATAGGCTCAGGGATGGGATCATCATCATGTCTACAAGCGCTGAAGCCAACACTGAAAAGGAAAACGAAAATATAAAAGAACTTATTTCTCATTATTCAATCATTTGCATGCAAAAATAAGACAAATTAATTAGAAAGAAAGGAAAAAGAGGAAACGAAATGTTACAATTCATTATTTTTATATAATTTTGCAAGAAAGGTTTACCTAAAATTTATTATAACATGAAAAAAGCACTCAAATTAGCTCTGCCAGCACTAGCAGTATGCACACTATGTGGCTGCACCGGTCCTGACGTGTCAGAACAGCAGTTCGATGGCTATAATCTCATTATTCAAAAAGGCGGTCAGAACCTGGGTTACTCCCCCACCTCTGGCATCCAGATTCTGGAACAAGACGGATTCAAATTCAAGGATTTGAACAAGAACGGAAAACTTGATGTATATGAAGATTGGCGCAAAACTTTCGAAGAAAGAGCCGAAGATTTGGCTAAACAACTAAGTATTGAAGAGATAGGAGGATTAATGCTCTACAGTGCACATCAGTCATTAACTTCCTCAGGCTTTTCATACGGAGCTGTGGGAACCTACGATGGCAAGCCTCTCAAAGAAAGTAATGCAAAAATCAGTGATTTAACAGACCAGCAGAAGAAATTCCTAAAGGAAGATCACCTACGCCATGTGCTTATCACCATGGTAGAATCTCCAGAGGTGGCTGCCACTTGGAACAACAATATGCAAGCTTTCTGTGAGGGGTTGGATCATGGTATCCCATCCAACACAAGTACTGACCCACGCCACGATGCAGTAGCCACTGCTGAATTCAATGCTGGAGCCGGTGGGCAGATTTCATTGTGGCCTAGCACTTTAGGCTTAGCTGCCACCTTCGACCCTGCTATGATAGAAGAATTCGGCCGTGTGGCTTCCTTGGAATATCGTGCTCTGGGAATTACCACTGCCCTCTCTCCACAAGTAGATATAGCTACCGACCCACGTTGGTGGAGAAACAGTGGAACCTTCGGTGAGGATCCCGCACTTTCTACTGATATAGCCAGAGCCTACTGCGATGGTTTCCAAACTAGTAGCGAGGATGCTGAGATTGCCGACGGATGGGGATATGAATCAGTCAATGCCATGGTAAAACACTGGCCAGGTGGTGGAAGTGGCGAAGGAGGAAGAGATGCTCATTTCATCAATGGTAAATATGCTGTCTACCCAGGACACAATGAAGCACTGGCATTAAAGCCATTTACAGAAGGAGCTTTCCGCTTGAGCGGAAAAACCCAGATGGCTTCTGCCATCATGCCTTATTATACCATTTCCACCAATTATGATGGCACAGGTAATATGGAGGGCAACAACTACTCTAAGTACTTAATTACAGACTTGCTTAGAAACAAATATGAGTTTGAAGGTGTGGTATGTACCGACTGGGGTGTTACAGCCGATGAAGGAACAGATTTTGAATCCATGATGGGAGGAAAATGCTGGGGCCATGAAACCGAAGATATTGTGACTCGCCACTATAAGATTCTTATGGCTGGTGTAGACCAGTTTGGAGGAAACAATGAATTACAGCCTGTGCTCGATGCTTATCAAATGGGTGTAAAAGAGCATGGAGAAGAGTTTATGCGCGCCCGCATGGAAGCATCTGCAAAGCGCTTGTTGCTGAACATCTTCAGAGTAGGACTCTTTGAAAACCCGTATGTCAACCCTAAGGCATCACAGGAACTGGTAGGAAATCCTATTTTCATGAAAGAAGGCTATGACGCACAGGTAAAATCTGTAGTGATGCTCAAGAACAAGAACAACGTACTTCCTATGGCAGAAAAGAAGAAGGTTTACGTGCCAAAAGTACATCACGAGGCCACTGTAAACTTCTTTGGAACACCAGTAGAAGCATACGATGCAGATCCTGTAGAGAAAGAGCAACTGGCTAAATATTTCACTGTGGTGGATAACCCATCAGAAGCTGATTTCGCTATCTGCTACATAACTAACCCTGCAACTGGTAATGGCTATAGCAAAGCCGACAAGAAAAAGGGAGGCAACGGTTATGTGCCTATTTCATTGCAGTACAACGACTATACAGCTATTAATGCTAGACCACATTCTCTAGCAGGTGGTGACCCGCAAGAAAATTTCACCGACCGTTCATACCGTGGTAAGAGCACAAAAGCTAACAACAAGTGCGAACTGGATATGGTGCTGAATACTCGCAAAGCTATGGGTGAAAAGCCAGTCATCGTATGCATCAACATGGACCGTCCAATGGTGATGGCAGAATTCGAACCTTACGTAGATGCTATTCTAGTGGGTTTCGTCATCCAGAATCAGGTACTGCTGGACTTGATATCAGGAAAAGAAGAACCATCTGCCCTTCTTCCTATGCAGATGCCGCTTAACATGGCCACAGTGGAGGAACAGTTTGAAGATACCCCACACGATATGAAATGCTATGTGGATTCAGAAGGGAACACCTATGACTTTGCTTACGGATTAAACTGGAAGGGAGTCATCAATGACGAGCGAGTAGCTAAATACAAAGTAAAGAAATAAGAAATCCACAAAATTAGGAAGAGGCTCATCATTCAGGGCCTCTTCTTTTTTATTCCGGAGATTTTTCAATGAAATAAAAAGTATGGTCACGGAATACCATCTCTGCTATACCTAAGTAAATGAAATTGGCCAGCATCTTAATGGCTTTCTCTCTGTTAAGCCCCGATTTCTTGTAGAACTGATTTAAAGTATAGCCTTCGGGCTTTTCACTTAATAACTTAAAAATATTACGCTGTCTCTCCGTAAACTGTATAAAGGAGCCATTCTGCAAAGCATATTTGCGCCAAAGTTCCAAATGTACAGGCGATGCCACGATATTCTCATCTTTAATACGCACATAGGCTTTCTTGGAACCATCTTGTTCTTTAGCTCTAACAGGACGATTTTCGCTCCGATCTATTGTCACGATTAATACGGTATGCCCGTTTTCAGTTACTGTTTCCCATTGGCACTTTACAGGAGGGCAACAATAAGAGGTGGCTGCAGCATCAATCATATACATTTCTTCTTCACTCCGCACACCTGCTATCTTACCATTATCCCGCACGCCAATTAGTAACCTGCCACCATCAGTATTGGCAAAAGCAGAGATAGAATGAGCAATCTTGCTCACTGATGAGATTTCATATTTAAAATCCTGCTGTTGATGCTCTCCTTGGGCTATCAAGTCTGATAATGTATGGCTTTTCATTCCACCTTATACTTTTAAGTGCAAAGGTAATCTTTATTTTTAAATAAATAACTATCTTTGCATTGATATGAAAAGATACCTCTTATTATTATTAAGCGCATTCAGTTTATGCGCCTATGCCAATCAGAATAGCTATTACACAGTTCCCGACTCTGTGTACTTACGGGCTTATGCAACGAGCACAGATGCGGGCAAGAGTGGTTTAAAGCTAGATTGGAGCGTAGATGAAAAGACATGGTTTCAAGTTGCCAACGGATACGGATTTCTTTCTTCTGATTTTGGCCCTTGGGGAGAAGGGAAAAGTATGTATGACCCTATCCTTTTTAGAGAGAACGACCAATGGGTATGTATATGGAAACTAAATCAAGCAGGAGATGCATATGCCAGAGCTACTTCCCAGAATTTATTCGATTGGGGAAGGCAAACATATTTCCGTGAGAAGCCCGAAGCGGAATATAAAATCCTAAAAATAGCATACAAAGACCTAGTTGCTGCAGAGAGGTCGGCAGAAAGCAGTAAATATAAAGATAAACTCTATGCAGAGACTACAACCGAAGATTTGGTGAGATTTAAAGACCTCTCCCCTGTCCATGTGAAAGTAGATTTTACAGGGAATAAGAAACAAATAAGCGACAAACTCATTGGTATTTTCTTTGAAGACATCAGTCATGCAGCAGATGGTGGTTTATATGCCGAAATGGTAAGAAACAGAGATTTTGAATTCTCTTCCATGGATCACAAAGGTTGGAAATCGGATACCAGTTGGGAACTCAAAGGAAATGATGCTACCTTCAAAATAGACACTGTATCTCCTATCCATCCAAATAATCCACATTATGCAGTTCTTAAAGTAAATGCACCGGGTGCCTTTCTCACCAACTCTGGATTTGATGGATATTACATAAATAAAGATGAAAAATACGACTTTTCCGTCTTTGCATATTCAGAAAATGGAGGAAGGCTGAAAATAGGTTTGGTAGACCCTAAAACAGGAACTACCATTGCAGGAGGTGTTGTTTCAACTTCTAAAGGAGGATGGAAAAAACATTCATGTACCTTGAATCCATCACGCAATATAGAAAATGCTATACTCTCCATTGAACCTCTTACTGGAGGAACGTACTATATAGACATGGTATCTTTATTTCCTAGACACACCTTTAAAAACCATGGTCTAAGAGAAGATTTAGCTCAAATTCTAGCAGATTTACAACCTAAATTTATCCGTTTCCCAGGAGGTTGCGTAGCTCATGGCAATGGAATAGACAATATCTACGACTGGAAAGGAAGTATCGGCCCACTGGAAGCACGTAAGCCACTGCCAAATATCTGGAATTATCACCAGACACGAGGGCTGGGCTATCATGAATACTTCCAATTTTGTGAAGATATAGGAGCGGAACCACTTCCTGTGGTAGCAGCAGGTGTACCCTGCCAAAACTCTGGTCGTGCCAGCAAATACTCTCATGACTTGCTTACTACTTATGGCCAACAAACCGGAATTCCAATGGAAGATATGGATGAGTACGTTCAAGACATTCTGGATTTGTTAGAATATGCCAACGGTGATCCGAAAAAGACTATTTGGGGTAAAAAAAGAGCTGAAAATGGACATAGTAAACCTTTCAATCTAAAATATATCGGTATAGGTAATGAAGACCAAATTACCGATGTCTTTGAGGAAAGGTTCCGTATGATCTATAACGCAGTGAGAGATAAATATCCAGAAATCACAGTCATAGGAACAGTTGGGCCTTTCTATAAAGGAAGCGATTATACAGAAGGATGGAAACTAGCTGATGAGCTGGATATTCCAATGGTAGATGAACACTACTACAACACCCCAGGCTGGTTTATTTACAATCAGGATTTCTATGATAAATATGATAGGAATAGATCTAAAGTATATTTAGGTGAATACGCAGCTCATCTGCCTGGACGACCAAATAATATAGAAACTGCATTGTCAGAAGCATTGTATCTGACATCGATAGAGCGGAATGGAGACTTGGTTCAAATGAGTAGCTATGCACCACTATTGGCAAAAGAAGGACATACGAACTGGAATCCTGACCTGATTTATTTTAACAACAAAGAAGTAAAACCTACTGTGGGGTATTATGTCCAGCAACTGTTCTCAAAATACTCAGGGACAACTTATTTAGAGAATTCCGTTAAAGTGGAAAATGAATCTTTCGGAGTTAAAGAAAGAATTGGCTTTTCATCTTTAAAAGATAAAGAAGGGAACTTAATTCTCAAGATGGTTAACCTGCTCCCTACTAAAATTACATTCCAGTTGAATGAGCAGGATGTAAACATCGATGATAAAGTTCTTATTCAAGAAACGATTTTAAGTGGGACTCCCAACGACACAAATGCAAAACCCGAGGAAAAAGTATTGAATAATATAGAAGATTTATACAATTACCAATTAGAACCTTACAGCTTAGCAGTCATCAAGATAAAAAGAAAATAGCTTTAACATTTTATTTAGAGAAGTTGACATAAACTGACAAAAGATTATTCTACTTTTGTGGCCAACTGCTAGTTAAAGGAATTTTAAATGCTGACAGAATCAACTATAGAGAAACTGCGTATATTAGCAGAAAGTGCTAAATACGATGTATCGTGCTCATCATCCGGAACAGTAAGAAGTGGAAAGAAAGGAATGGTGGGCAATACCGTTGGTGGTGTAGGTATATGCCACAGTTTTGCTGATGACGGAAGATGCATTTCTTTGCTGAAAGTGATGCTGACGAACTATTGTATGTACGACTGCGCATATTGCATTAACAGAAGAAGCAATGACATCAAGAGGGCTACATTAAGTGTCAGTGAACTGGAAGAAATAGTGATGGAGTTTTATCGTCGCAACTATATAGAAGGCCTGTTTTTAAGCAGTGGTGTAGTTAGAAATCCAGACTATACCATGGAAAGGCTGGTTCGTATAGCACAAGACTTACGTACAATACATCGTTTCAACGGTTATATCCATTTGAAATCCATCCCAGGTGCTAGTCGTGAATTAATAAAAAGAGCAGGTCTCTATGCCGATAGAATGAGCGTCAATATAGAAATCCCCAAAGAAGAATCGCTTAAACTACTAGCTCCTGAAAAAGACCATAAAAGTGTTTTTGAACCTATGGGCTTTATCCGGGAAGGAGTATTAGAGAATAAAGAAGACAAGAAGCACTTGAAACATGTTCCTAGATTTGTCCCTGCAGGTCAATCTACTCAAATGATTGTAGGTGCCACACCAGAAACCGACAAAGATATACTTCTATTGTCATCAGCCCTATATAATCAGCCTACTATGCGAAGAGTCTATTATTCTGGTTACATAAGCGTGAACACCTATGATTCTCGTCTTCCGGTACTCAAGCAGCCACCATTGGTTAGAGAGAATAGACTTTATCAAGCAGACTGGCTGCTGCGTTTCTATCATTTCAATGTAAATGAAATAGTAGATGAGATACATACAAATCTAGATTTGGATGTAGACCCGAAACTGGCTTGGGCCTTAAGACATCCTGAGCAATTTCCAGTAGACATCAATAAAGATGATTATGAAAGGATTCTTAGAGTTCCAGGAATCGGGGTTAAATCGGCCTTGCAAATAGTAAATTCCAGACGATTCAATCGGATTACCTCCTACCATCTAAAGAAGATGGGTGTTGTGATGAAAAAAGCGAAATATTTCATCACCTGTGGGGAATTGACCAATATGTTCTCGGGGCCCACCATAGGAATAAACGAAATCCATCCAGAAAGACTCCGTCCGCTACTCCTTTCAGATAAGCAAAAAAAGGAGATTAATGACAGGAAGCAGTTATCTTTTGATTTTGATGCATAAGCCAATGTTAGTTTATACCTTCGACAATACATTAGACGGATTACTTTCTGCAGTTTTCGATTCATTCTATTATCATGAAATGCCAAATGACTTGTTGACTGCAGGAGATGCCATTCCTCTATTTTGTGATCGAATCCACGAAATACATACCGACGAGAATAAATCAAAAAGAGTTTGGAAAGGGCTGGAAAACAAACTCTCCTATATCGGTCTGTCTATCATCACCATCTCCTTCCTGTCTGAGGAAAGAGATAAGAACTATGCATTATTCTCCTATATCTGCAAAGCTTTTAAAAATCCGAATAAAATCTCCATCGAAAAAAATTTCTCTGACCCAGATGTACTTCTTTGCACTCAAACTTATAGGAGAGTATGTTATGAGGCAAAACGCATGAAACAGTTCTTACGTTTCCAACAAGCAAAAGATGGCACCTACCTAGGGGTTATTCATCCTGACCACAATGTACTTCCTCTTATCATAGACCATTTTAAAGATAGATTTAATGATCAAAGCTTCCTGATTTTTGATGCTAAAAGGAAATACGGTTATTACTATGACAAAGAAGAAGCAAGCAGAATAACATTCAGCGAAGGAGAAACACTATCTTTTGATAATGAAACAGGAAAAATGAATTCCGATATACTATCGGACAATGACAAGCTCTTTCAAGACTTATGGAAAACGTATTTTAAAGCCATTTGCATAAAAGAAAGACTTAACCCCAAGAAACAAGCTGGTGATATGCCACGAAGGTATTGGAAATATATGACAGAGAAACAAAACTGAAAATTTTCTATTCATCGGAATTTATACTATCTTTGTGCCAAATAATATAATACTTTATATATGGCAAAAAATACAAATGGTGAAGACCATCAGATTATCTTCTCTATGGTCAATGTCAGTAAGACAATCCAACAAACTCAGAAAACCATTCTGAAGAATATCTACTTGTCCTTTTACTATGGTGCCAAAATTGCTATCGTAGGTGCCAATGGTGCAGGTAAGTCTACATTGATGAAAATCATTGCAGGCATTGACACTCAATTTCAGGGACAGGTTATTTTCTCCCGCAATGAATATAGCGTGGGATATTTGGAGCAAGACCCAAAATTAGACCCAAGCAAGACTGTCAAAGAATGCGTAATGGAAGGCGTACAGCATGTATATGATGCCTTAGCAGAATATGACGAAATCAACAATAAGTTTGGTCTTCCTGAATATTATGAAAATCCTGACAAAATGGATGAACTGTTTCAACGTCAGGCTGAACTTCAAGACATCATTGATTCCACAGATGCTTTTAATATAGATAGTAAACTAGATAGAGCCATGGCAGCCTTGGGCTGTCCTCCAGCAGATGAAAATGTGGCTCACCTTTCCGGTGGAGAATGTAGAAGAGTGGCATTGTGCCGTTTACTATTACAAGCACCTGATGTGCTTTTATTGGATGAGCCTACCAACCACCTTGACCTGGAAAGTATCAATTGGCTGGAACAGCATTTGAGCCAATACCCAGGTACTGTAATTGCTGTAACACACGACCGTTATTTCGTGGATGAAACGGCAGGATGGATTCTAGAGCTAGACAGAGGTGAAGGCATTCCTTGGAAAGGAAATTACACCAGCTGGTTGGAACAAAAGACTCAGCGTATGGCTCAAGAAGAAAAAACAGCCAGCAAAAGACGTCGTGCCTTAGAAAATGAGTTGGAATGGGTAAGAATGAGCCCTTCTGGACGTCATGCAAAAAGCAAGGCTCGTTTGAACTCTTACGACAAATTGCTGAATGAAGATCAAGCTGTAAAAGAGCAGAAACTGGAAATATACATTCCAAATGGTGAACGTTTAGGCAACAAGGTTATTAATGCCGTAGATGTAAAGAAAGCATTTGGTGAACGAGTGCTATTTGAACATTTGAATTTCAACTTACCACCCAATGGCATTATCGGTGTGGTAGGCCCAAATGGAACAGGAAAGACTACCCTATTCCGTATGATTATGGGTATTGACAAGCCTACTTCAGGCAATTTCGAAGTGGGTGAAACAGTAACCATAGCTTATGTAGATCAGCAGCATAAAGATTTAAATCCTGAAAAAACCATTTATCAGGCTATCTCAAATGGACAAGAACTGATAAAAGTGGGTAAAAAGGAAGTCAATGCACGTGCATACCTAAGTAGGTTCAATTTTAGCGGAGCAGATCAGGAAAAGAAGATTGGTGTTCTTTCTGGAGGTGAAAGAAACCGTTTACATCTGGCCATGACCCTGAAGGAAGGTGCAAATACCATTCTTCTGGATGAGCCTACCAACGACCTAGATATAAATACTATCCGTGCGTTGGAAGATGCTTTGGAAGATTTTGCAGGATGTGCAGTGATCATCAGTCATGACCGATGGTTCCTAGACCGTATTTGCACACACATCCTTAGTTTTGAGGATGAAGAACCCGTATATTATGAAGGTTCATATTCTGATTATGAAGCATGGCGTATTAAGCGTAATGGTGGACAAGAAAAGACTGTACGTTATCGTAAATTAATGGCAGATTAATATGTTACTCGACATTTTATTCCTAATATTAGGTATTGTATTTATTCTTTTAGGTGCCGATGCCCTAACCAACGGTGCCAGTGATTTGGCTCGCCGATGGGGAATCTCAGAACTTATCATAGGGCTCACGGTAGTAGCAATGGGTACTTCCATGCCTGAATTAGTGGTTTCAGTGATATCGTCTATTGAAAACAAACCAGAACTGGCCATAGGAAATGTAGTAGGAAGCAATTTGTTCAATACACTAATTATTTTAGGTTTCACCGCACTTATCTGCCCTGTTACAGTTTCCAAGCAAGTGATAGGAAAAGACATTCCTTGGAGCATACTTGCAAGTGCCATTCTTCTGTGCATGGCATGCGACAGCATTTTAGATGGTAAAGCAAATAATAGCATTAGTCGTTCAGATGGATTAGTTCTCCTGCTTATTTTCATCACATTTATCTACTACACTATTCTTGTAGCAAAGAAGAGCGACAAACAAGACCACGTGGAAGCTAAAAAAGCGGATAATGCAGGTGAATTGGAGGTGAAGCATACCCCATTATGGAAATCTTTACTTTTCATTGTATTAGGTTTGGCAGGTCTCATATATGGTGGTAACCTCTTTGTTGATAGTGCTTCAAGCATCGCTTTCCGATTGGGTATGAGTGAAAGTCTCATTGGTTTGACTATCGTAGCCATGGGAACCAGTTTACCTGAGTTAGCTACAAGCATTGTTGCAGCCTTTAAAAATAAGGCGGGTATGGCTGTTGGAAATGCTATCGGTAGTAACATCTTTAACATTCTGATGATTCTTGGTATTAGTGGAACTATAACTCCACTTAAGATGGGCAACATCACTCCTATCGACTTACTAGTTTTATTAGGATCCAGTCTACTAGTTTGGCTATTTGCCAGAACCAGTCACATACTTTCTAGACTTGAAGGTGGCATTATGATTGCCATTTATATTTGCTACATGGCTTACTTGATTATTGCACAATAAGGTAGATTATTATGGGTGAAAGTGAAATTCTCTACAAATACAAAGGCCCAGATAAATTGAAGTATATTCTGGACATTCTTATCAACAACCGTATTTTCTGTCCAAAGAATCAAATGTTGAACGATATTTTAGAAGGAGATTTCAAGATACCCTATTCCAACCATGTGTGGTCTGAAATACAACATAATTTCGACTATAAAGCTGATCTGTGGGAAAAAATAGAACAAGTAGAAGGATTAGACCCTGATACACTGTATACTCCCAATGGTTTAGGAACTAAATTACATCGCTTAACCGATGAGATAAAAAAGAGAAGAATCTGTTCATTGGCAAAAAATTATAACACTGCAAGACTTTGGACGTTCTATGCACAAGACTCAAAAGGAGTTGCTATAGGTGTCAAAGTGGAAGATGAACATAGTACCCGATGTGAGATTCAGTATGATGGTGTCCATGTTATAGAGAATCTAGAGAATCTAAATAATATGGATGAGAAGATCTATGAAATTTTTTCTCACAAGAATCCAGAATGGCATCAAGAAAGAGAGGTTAAGTACATAAAGCACGTCTTAAATGACTTAAGAACAAAATGGAAGTTCAATAAAGAACTTGAAGAAGAAATCCTAGAAAATGAAATATACTTGAAAGTAGATGTCAAATCGGTTTATTATATTAAACGCAGAATTGACACTACTTTCAAGAATATCTTAGAAAAGATTATTAGTTATATAAACATTGAACGAAATCAGCAAGGAAAAGATTCCATTCAAATAATTGGCCTTTCCGTAGAAGAAATAGATTATGGCTTATAAACCATTTCTTCTATTTTTTGTTGTGGGTTCAGCACATTGTTTACTTTCCAAACTTTTGTCTTGTTCAATTTATAGTCTGCTGTACAACGAACATCGTCTACGTTGGAAGCGAATTTCAGTACATACGTTCCTTTAGGAGATTCCCATGCAGAAATATCCTCACGGAAGGAAGCTAAATAATAAGAATCTACCTCAAAAGTTAGAGTTTGACTTTCTCCTGGCTGAAGTTCCTTGGTCTTTGCAAAAGAACGAAGCTCTGATTCTGGTTTTACCAATCCTCCATCTGGAGCAGATACATAAAGTTCCACAATTTCTTTTCCTGCATATTTACCGGTGTTAGTAACGGTTACACTAGCAACAAACCCATTCTTGGTAGATTTTACATGTGGATTGGAATAACTAAATTCCGTATAACTTAATCCGTAACCGAAAGGATAAGAAACTTTCTTATTATAAGTATTGAAATATCGGTAGCCTACCCAAATACCTTCTTCATATATGGTATAATCTTGATTTCTAGTCATCTCCCATGTACGAGGAGCCCAAACTGTCATTCCTTCTGGACGAACAAAATGGGTAGGGAAATTAGCTGCAGAAGGTATGTCATAATAAGATATAGGGAAAGTAGTAGTGAGTTTCCCTGATGGGTATGACTTACCATTTAAAACATCTGCTACAGAATTACCTCCTTCTTGTCCTGGCATCCAAGCACATAAAATGGCATCGGGAAGATCTTTCCAAGATGCAGTCTCCACTACAGCACCGATGTTCAAGATAACTACCACTTTTTTGCCTACTTTATGGTAGCAATCTGCTACATTCTTTATCAGATTATACTCTACCTCGGTCAAATTGAAATCACCTTCTACTTCTCTGTCTGAATTCTCCCCGGAAATACGTCCGATGGTGACGATAGCTAGGTCGGTACTTTCTACCTGATTTTCTATCATCTGATAAGGGACATCCATCTCTGGCAACTTGGACATACCTAGGACAGAGTACCAACCTCTGGATTGAGAGGCAGATTCTTTGGAACGAAGGTAATCTTTGTATTTTCCGTAGATGTTGCTTACCGTTTCATTAATGCTGTAGCCTGCATTCGTCAAACCAGTCACTAAATCGATGGTATAGGCTTTATTCACATCACCGGAACCTGTACCACCTGCTATGAAATCGTATGAAGTAATGCCATAAAGAGCTATGTTCTTCACCTCCTTAAGAGGTAGCACATTTCCCTGATTTTTCAGAAGCACCATACCCTCTGTAGCACTCTGACGAGTAATTGCTGCATGAGCTTTCAAATCGGGGTTATCACTATATTTGTAACCTTTGTAACGTGGAGTTTTCATGACATATTCCAACAATCTCCTCACACTCTGATTCAAATCGGCCTCACTGAGTGTGCCATTCTTCACACTTTCTACGATTTCCTGATACTGAGTGGAGAATCCAGGTTCCATCAAGTCGTTTCCAGCATGAATTTCAGCTGCAGTATTGGTTTTAGGTTGCCAATCGGTCATTACCAAGCCCTTATAGCCCCATTCTTTTCTTAGGATGGTAGTAAGCAAGTCATAACTTTCCTTTGCAGGTTGACCATTAATGGCACTTACCGTAGTCATCATAGTCCAAGGCTGAGCTTCCTTGACAGCTATCTCAAAGTTGCGTAGATAAAGCTCACGAAGCGGACGAACATTCAAACGAGCATCATTATAATCGCGCATGGTTTCCTGATTGTTCACTGCAAAATGCTTCAAACTAGTACCCACACCCTTGCTTTGGACACCACGGATGTAAGCCGCACCAATCTTTCCAGCAAGCAAAGGATCCTCGCTCATATATTCAAAGTTTCTACCATTCAGAGGATTTCGGTAAAGGTTGACTGCCGGAGCCAAAAGACAATCAGCCCCATACTCCAGCACTTCTTCACCTATTGCAGTACCCACTTCCTCCACCAGCTCAGCATTCCAGGTACTAGCCAATGAAACACCCACAGGGAACCCCGTGCAATAATAAGTCTTGTCCGTTCCCTCTCTGGTAGGGTTAATTCGAAGACCGGCAGGCCCATCGCTCAGAACGGTATTCGGAATTCCCAGACGAGGCACCCCTACCGTTAAGCCCGCAGCTCCCGGAACCAGGGTAGCATCGGAGCCTGTGATGGCGAAACCCACATCGAAACTTCCCATTCCATTACCCACCAGCATCCTAGCCTTTTCCTCCAAAGTCATGGATTTGATTAGTTTATCTATATTCCCCTTTTGAGCATAAATGCCATTCAAGCTACATACTAATAAACAAACAAATAAAAATACTTTTCTCATAGTTTATCTAATTTAATTTTTCTTCCCTTTCCTTCAACGCTTTCTCCATGATTTCATGTCCGTATGGAATAATCTCTGCTCCTTTATCAAAATCGAAAAGACTGAACTTGTTCATCGGAACCTCCACATAGATGTCTGGAGGGGTGATTTTCAATGCCATCTGCGTATTGTTCTGCACACTCATCTTGGCCACACGAAGTGCCATATTCATGTAATTGGCAGAAAAACCGGACTTCAAGAATGGAATCATATGCCAGATAGATTTGTCCATGCCATTCTCCGGTTCACCATATTTTTTCAGATAGGCCTGAAAAGGCTCATCATCGGGGGCACTGACATTCACTGCCACCAAAAGGTCATCTTCCCCTCTTTCCACCAAATCTAAAGGCAAGGTGTTATGCACACTCCCATCCACAAAAATATGCTCCCCCATCTGAACGGGCTTAAACACACAAGGAATGGAGATAGAGGCTCGGATGGCATCTTTCAACAAGCCCTCACGAAAGACAAATTCCTTTCCTGAAACTACATCCGATGCATTACAGCAGAACTTGATAGGTAAATCTTCGATGCGAGTGTCCCCTATCAGTTCATCTAAAAGCACCATGAGTTTCTCCCCATTGGCGATGTGATCCAGTCCTAAGGAGATATTAAACAACTTTAGAATCGTTTTCCTATTTAGCCCGTCCACAGCCTGCTTTACCTCCTGAAGTTTCCCAGCAGCATAAAGCCCCCCGATGAGAGCCCCCATGGAATTTCCAGAAATGGATTTAATGTGGTACCCATGACTCTCCAGTGCCTCTATAGCACCGATATGAGCATAGCCCCTGGCACCACCTCCACCCAGAACCAGTGCCACATCCTTAGTGGGCTGCTTGGGCTGAGGAAGCTCTATAGGTACCACAGCCGGTTCCGGCTTATGGAAAATAGATTTTAGTATGTCGATTAACAACCCCATAAAGTCTTATTTCTGCCAAACACGGACGTAATCCACCTCCATGGTTATAGGGAGTGCCGTTTCATCTACACCAGCATATCCACCCCAGCCTCCACCCCAGGCAACATTCAAGATAACATAAAATGGAGTATAGAAAGGCCAGGTGGATTTATTATTCGTTCCATCATTCTCAAAGACTAGCACTGGTTTCCCATCCACATACGTCCGGATGTAATCTTTCGTCCATTCCAAACCATAGACGTGAAAACCACCCTCTGCACCAGGGAGAGATAACTTGGATGATTTCTGAGTTCCCTTAACATGATTATAAGCATCACAATGTATGGTACTTACCACCACGTCTTTATCCGCTCCTACTTCTTCCATAATGTCTATCTCACCATCGTAAGGCCATTTCAAATTATCGGTAACTGGCAGCATCCAGAAAGCAGGCCAGGTGCCTTTTCCTGAAGGCAGCTTGATGCGTGACTCCACATAGGCATATTGCCAGCCCTGTTTTACCTTACCGTAGATTCTACCACTGTAAACCTTATCGTTTTCCTTGAGCGCAGTGATTTTGAGCGTTCCATCAGAGACGGTGATGGTACGATTGCCCTCAGGAGTAACTTGATTCACGTAATTCTGAAGTTCATCGTTCACCCACCCCGAAGGCTTCACTTCTACTGTCCAATCCGTGAGGTTCAAAGAGGAACCCTCGAATTCATCATTCCAAACTAATTTGTATTCTTCACCCGCAGGACAAGGATATTCATCTACTGGAGGAGTAGGTGGCGTATTTACATCGTTTCCAGAACATGCAGTAAGGATACCAGCCAGCAATAAGTAATAAGGTTTCATTGTCATAAATTTTTATTTTTATGTAAAGTTAATCATTATCTTTTAGCCTTCCAAATTTTGCCAACTAATTTAACCCCATTTACTGCACATTTTTATTTCCCCTACTGGAGAAAAATTTTTTCCCTTAAGGAGAGAAAAATTTGCCCTTCTAACCTTTTCCTAATAGTATAAGAAGGAAAAGGAGCCGAAGTTGCATTTCCTGTTCCAAATTTGTAAAAAAAAATGCAGATTGCCTGAAACAATCTGCATTTAAATCCTTACCTATATTTATATTAATAAGCTCTAGCTATGAGGACACGACGGTGAGATGGTTTTCCGGTTACCATATCCACACCTTCCTCATCTGGAGTTCCGAAAGGCACACAACGGATGGTAGCCTTCGTCTCTTCCTTGATTCTAGCTTCAGTCTCTGCGGTTCCATCCCAGTGACACAAGAAGAATCCACCTTCCTCAATCTTCTGCTTGAATTCCTCATAAGAATCCACCTTCTGAATACGAGAATCACGATAAGCTTTTGCCTTTTCAAAGATATTCTTCTGAATATCCTGAAGCAGTTGCTCTATATGAGCCTCTATACCATCCAATGGCAGAGTTTCCTTCTCCAAGGTGTCACGACGCATAACCTCTACAGTACCGTTCTCTAAATCACGAGCACCCATAACCAGACGAACTGGCACACCTTTCAGCTCATAATCAGCAAACTTGAAACCAGGACGTTTGTTGTCTGCATCATCGTACTTCACACTGATGCCTTTTGCACGAAGATTAGCTACAATAGAATTAGCCTTCTCTGAAATTACTGCCAGCTGGTCGTCACCTTTATAAATAGGAATGATAACCACCTGAATTGGAGCCAACTTAGGAGGAAGCACCAAACCGTTGTCATCAGAGTGAGTCATGATGAGAGCACCCATAAGACGAGTAGAAACACCCCAGGAAGTAGCCCAGACATAATCCAGATTGTTGTTCTTATCCAGGAACTTCACATCGAATGCCTTAGCAAAGTTTTGGCCCAAGAAGTGACTGGTTCCACTCTGGAGAGCCTTACCATCCTGCATCATAGCCTCGATGGTGTAAGTATCCAGTGCACCGGCAAAACGCTCTGTTTCACTCTTAACACCCTGAATCACAGGCACAGCCATCCAGTTTTCAGCAAAGTTAGCATAAACCTTAAGCATACGCTGAGCATTGGCTTCAGCCTCTTCACGAGTAGCATAACCACAATGCCCTTCCTGCCAAAGGAACTCGCTGGTACGCAAGAAGATACGAGTACGCATCTCCCAACGCATCACATTAGCCCACTGGTTGATTTCCAGAGGAAGATCACGATAGCTCTTAATCCAGTTTTTATAGGTGTTCCAAATGATGGTTTCACTGGTAGGACGGATAATCAGCTCCTCTTCCAACTTAGCCTCAGGGTCTACCACCACTCCAGCACCATCAGGGTCATTTTTCAGACGATAATGCGTAACAACTGCACATTCCTTAGCAAAACCCTCTACATGCTCTGCTTCCTTACAAAGGAAAGACTTAGGAATAAGCAATGGGAAATAAGCATTCTGCACACCACACTCCTTGAACATATCATCCAGGGCACGTTGCATTTTTTCCCATATAGAATAACCATAAGGTTTGATAGTCATGCAACCACGAACAGCAGATTGCTCTGCCAAATCAGCCTTAACTACCAGTTCATTATACCATTGAGAATAGTTTTCAGAACGTTTAGTCAAGTTTTTTAATTCTTTTGCCATATTCTAGTTTATTTAATTGTCTTAAAAAAGCACGCAAAATTAATAATTTTTCCTCGATAAATAAGGTTCTTTAGACTTAAATTTTATATCTTTGCATTAATAAACACATGGAATAACTAACTTAATCCAAATTATCAAAATGAAAAAGATTAAATTTTTGTCTATTCTGCTCTGCTTTACCATGGTATTAAGCGGATGCGGAACTTCTACTCAGAATGGTGCACTCATTGGTGCTGGTGGTGGTGCAGCATTGGGTGCTGTGGTTGGAAAAATTATCGGTAAGAAAAATAGCACATTGATTGGTGCAGCTGTAGGTACTGCTGTAGGTACTACCGCAGGTGTGCTGATTGGTAAGAAGATGGATAAGGCTAAAGCTGCTGCAGCTCAGGTACAGAACGCAGAAGTTTCCACTGTAACCGATGCTAACGGCCTTGAGGCTGTAAAGGTAGCATTCGACAATGGTATCCTTTTCGCTACTGGTAAGTCTAACCTCCAGAGCGGTGCAATGACTAGCCTTCGTGAATTTGCTACTAAGGTGCTGAATGTTTACAACGACTGTGATGTGGCTATCTACGGATATGCATCAAGCGATGGTTCCGAGGCTACTAACCTGACATTGAGCCAGAACCGTGCAAATGCCGTTAAGAACTACCTGACAAACAACTGTGGTGTTAATGCAAAACAGATTCAGAATACACAGGGTTATGGAGAAGATCCTAACTACCTGGTGTATAATGCTGATGGTACCGAGAACCGTGCAGCTAGCCGTCGTGTAGAGGTTTACCTCTATGCTTCACAGGCTATGATTGATGCTGCAAACAACGGTACATTACAATAACTTCCTAACATCTTGCATTTGAACCATTCCGGGCCCAGCCTGGAATGGTTTATCTTTTACCTGTAAACCTCATGTTCATTTCTATATTAAAAGGAATAAGGAATCTAATCTATTTCTTCTTCGGGAGCACGCTTTTAGCAGTAGTGGTTTATAAATATATGCCTGTCTATGTCACCCCCCTCATGGTAATACGGTGTGTTCAGCAGGTTCAAAAGGGAGAAACCATACGTATGAAACACCACTGGGTGCCCCTGGAGGAAATGAGTCCATACATGCCCCTAGCCGTCATATCCAGCGAAGATGCTCATTTTGAAACTCACAATGGTTTCGATTTCGATGAAATTCAAAAAGCCATCAAGGAAAAAGAAGAAAGAGGAAGAGTGCGTGGAGCCAGTACCATTTCCCAGCAGACAGCCAAAAACGTATTTCTCTGGCCTCAGGCATCGTGGGTAAGAAAAGGACTTGAAGCTTATTTTACAGTGCTCATCGAGTTTATCTGGGGAAAGGAACGGATTATGGAGGTTTACCTGAATTCTATAGAAATGGGTGATGGAATATATGGAGCTGAAGCTGTGGCACAACAACATTTCAATACAAAAGCCTTGAACTTAAGCAAACAGCAATGTGCATTAATAGCTGCTACCCTACCAAATCCTCTTAAATTCAGCTCCAAAAATCCTAGCAAATACATGATTAAACGTCAAGGGCAGATTCTGCGAGAAATGAGGAATTTCAAAGAATTTCCATCGAAGACACCGGAGGAAAGCAAATAAAGAGCAAACTCTACCTCAATATACTAATGCGATAAAGATTACTAATCTTATGGAGGGAAGATTACTAATCTTAAGGGCTGAAGAATATTAATCTTCCTGCAGTAAGAATACTAATCTTATTATACACGGAAACTAACCTGTTTTCTATAAGAAACTAGTTCAAGAAAAAAAATGAAAAAGGGAGAAAAGGAAGAAGAAATGTGCGCTACCATTCCTTATTAAGAGAATGAATATCAAACAAATCAATCTCCTTCATAAAAGTAAAAATAGAAGACAATCTCCCTTAAAATAAAAGAAAAGGCTAAAAACCTCTGAAAATGAGGGTAATTCCCTCTATTTTATTAAAGATATAATTCGTAAAAAAAGGCCCATTTTAGTGTAAATCAGCAGAATAATAAAAATGGGAATATTTTTCAACAAATTCGATTATTTTAGTTTTCTTTTTCTTTTCAAACAAAGAAATTATTTTAACTTTGCAGTGTGATAGAATTAGCTAGACATATAGAAATTCTTTTATTGGATAATGACTGTGTCATCATCCCTGGATTTGGTGGGTTCGTAACCCATCATGTCTCTGCACGTCGTGTGGAAGAAGAAAATCTTTTTCTACCCCCCTATCGCACCCTGGGCTTTAATCCGGCAATGAAGCTGAACGACGGGTTACTGGTTCAATCCTACATGACAGCATACGATGCCTCTTATCCGGAAGCCATCAGAATAGTTAATTCTAAAGTACAGAAGCTGGAAGACATTCTTCATAAAGAAGGTGAATATGAACTTCACGGCATCGGAGTACTTCGTGAGAATATACAAGGACAATACACCTTCAAGCCTCTAGAAGCAGGTATCTTGTCGCCCAATCTTTACGGATTAAGTTCTTTCGAGTTTAAGACTATCCAGCAACTCACCAAGGAACAGGCAGAGGAAAAGGCTGCTATAGAAGCTGCTAAATTAGTGGCTCAGAAAAAGGCAGAAGCAGCATTGGAGCCTGCATTCATCCGCGAAACGGAAAAGAAGATAGTAGAGATGAAGCCTCGCAGCAGAAAACGCGAGCGTTACATCAACATAGCTGCAGCGGCTATTGCTGTCATCTTCATTTCCCTTTTAGCTCTACCGTTTGCTACAAACCTGGGTAAAGCTACCTCTGAGATGAAAAAGACCATGTCTCAAACCATGACTGAAGATAGCAGGTCTATGGTAACCAAGGTGATTGATGCTATGGGGATGAAAACTACAAACAATGTTGCCACCCCTACCGTAAAAGCTAAAGAGACAGAAGAAATAAAGACCGATTCTAAAGCCGAAGAAACTGTAGTAACCCCTAAAGAAACCGGGAAATATACATTAGTTCTGGCCTGCCAAGTAGGAAAAAAGAATGCACAAACGTTTATCAATCGTCTCTATGAGCGTGAAGGCATTCAGGCTGAGATTCAAGAGGATAAATTCATCAGTATTATTTATTCCCAATTCAATACCCAAGACGAAGCTTATCGTAAACTGAATGAGTTAAAGCATATTCCAGAGTTCAAAAAGGCTTGGGTAAAGGAAATAAAATAATTCTTTTATGAAACGTGTACGTTGCCCCAAATGCGACCATTATATTATTTTTGACGAAACCAAGTATCAACTTGGCCAATCTCTCGTATTCAAATGTGAGAATTGCAATAAAGAATTCAGCATCAGAATGGGTGTGAGCAAGCTGGCTGCCCAACATGCAAAAGATGAGACCTATGAAGAAGAGAAGAAAGCTGAGTTCGGATACATCACGGTAGTAGAAAACGTATTTGCATTCCGTCAGGAACTTCCCCTGTCGTTAGGTGACAATGAAATAGGACGTTACAACCGGGGTACGGAGATTTCTAATCCAGTACAGACTTCCGATCCTAGTATGGACAGACATCACTGCATCGTGAATGTCAGTCTAAATCGTGCCGGAGAACCTGTCTATACGGTGATGGATAATGAAAGCAGCACAGGAACCTTTGTAATGGACGAGATACTAAAGAAAAAAGAAAAACGTAGAATTCATGATGGTGACATCATTACTTGCGGTGCTACTACCCTAATTCTACATGAAAAAGAACAAAACGAAAATAAATAAGGAAAAAAAGGCAGACCTTCTTATGAAGGACTGCCTTTTTAGTCAAAATTCCCACAAATTTATTCGCTTTTCCTACCACCTTTAGATTATATTTGTTATATTTGTCTGCAAATAATTTAAATCAATATGGAGAAACAAGGAAGACTAACTACGTTTTCATTCCAACGCATCTTACAACTGAGTAAAATTTCATCGGGGAGCATGAGCATCTATGAAGACAAGTTCATACTCTTCCCCCTGGTAAATAGTCAAGAAGCAGAGGAAGGAAACCAAATCCTGATTTATCCAACTAGAATAAACGATGCAACCTTCATTTTATTGTGTCATGAAATGGAAGGTGATGCATCTATCATTTGCAATATGCAGGAGTACACCATACGTAAAAATACTATTTTTATATGCACACCTGGCTCAATCCTGCAATTTAAAAAATTACCACAGCATGCAAAAGGTTGGGGAATTGTGACAGATTCATCCTTCACTACTGAAATGAACTTGTCCATTCAGACTTTACTTCCTCACCTCACGCAACTTAGAGAACAATTATCCATAAGGATAACACCAGATAAATCGCTTTTGCTGAATGACCTATTATCCATAACTCACAGGATAATTATGGAAGACCCTAAAGATTCCTGTTATTCAAAAAAAGTAAAAGCACAAACATCTGTCTTCGGATATGAAATTATTTCCATCATGTCCGATTTGGCAGAATCCGTGAAAGGTATGCAAAAGAAACCTACACGAGAGGAACTCTATTTCAAACAATTTATGTCGCTGCTGAATAAACACTACATAAATGAACGTTCTGTCATGTTTTATGCAGACAAGATGCATCTAAGCCCCAAATACCTGAGTGCAGTAGTTAAAAAAGTCTCAGGACAAACTCCATCGAACTGGATTGATGGCTTAGTAATTATGGAAGCAAAAAACCTTCTTAAATATTCAGAAATGAATATACAAGAAATAGCCTATCAGATGAATTTTCCAAATCAAAGCTTCTTTGGAAAATACTTTAAACAACGCACAGGAATGACACCTTCAACTTACCGAGATATTTAAACAAAAATGAAAACTAAACTATTTATTTTACTATTTGCCTTCAGTTTATCCATAACAGCTCAAGATGAAAAAGGCGAGCCATTCAATGGATTAGTTACTGATTTACTGGCACAGCCCATTAAGAGAGCTAAAATTTATGTGAAGTCACCACAATTATATACATACAGTGACAAAAAAGGTCGTTTTGGTCTTACTGACGTTGCTGCAGATGATACCTTAAAGATTCTCTATAAAAAACGTATCTATTTTGTTCCTATCCAGAACAGAAAAAGTTTACGTATCAGATTAGGAGACCAACTGGTGGAATCTGCAAAAGAAGACCAGGAACTCATAGACTACGGCTATGGATATGTAAAGAGGCGTGAATTCTTAAATTCAGTTAACCTCCTGACGGGTGACAAACTTCAAAAAGAGGGCTATACTACCGTTATGGAAGCGCTTCGAGGAAGAGTTCCTGGACTAAACATTTCAGGTGGTTCAGGCTTCGGTGATGAAACTTCGGTCAATATCAGAGGCATCAATTCCATCTATAGCAGCAGCACACCACTATTTCTACTTGATGATGTAGAAGTAAATAATTTCGATGGTGTGAATTTAGGAGATGTGGATAGAATAGAGGTAATAAAAGATGCCAACATGTACGGAGTAAAAGGAGCAAATGGTGTCATTAAAGTTTATACTAAAAAGAAATAACTAGATGAAATTGTTTCTGTTTTCTGTCTTATTCTGCTTTTGCTTAAACACTTACAGCCAAAAGCCATTTTCCGTTAGAATGGCAGAATCACATGCTCAGGATTTATCTGGTGGATGGGATTCATCGACTGGTATGTTAGCTTATTCTATAGCTACTTTAGCAGAGCAGTATCCAGAAGAAAAGGCATTATATGAAGTTGCAAAAACTTACATAGATTCATTATTGTTAGAATCCGGAGAAATAAAGGATTTCCAAAAGGGAGTAATGGAACAAATACTTCCAGGAAAAGCTTTATTGAAATTCTGGCAAAATGAATCTTCAGAAAACAAGAACAAATACAAGAAATGTGCAGACTGGTTACATTCTTATTTAGTGATGAGCTATCCTAGAATAAAAAAGAATATAGGTAAGACCGGATTCCTACATGATGATTCTTATCCTAATCAAATGTGGTTACAAGACCTATATGACGGTTCATCATTTTATGCACAATGGCTAGTAAAATTCGATATCAAAAATCGAGCTGCATGGTCAGATATCGCTGTTCAATTCCTCCTCTTTCAAAAGCAAGCACACAATGAAATCATGCAATTAACATATCCTTATTGGAGCGCAGATCCTCAAAACATAAATTCCTTTTGGGCTACGAAAACAGGAGTCTATGCTGGAGCGTCACAGGTCTATAACGGACTCTCTACAGGTTATTTGTTTGCAGCTTTAATTGAAACCATGGAAGACATGCCTAAAAATATGGCTGGGTATGACCAACTGAAGGAGTATTTAAACCAAATAGCAAAAGGTGTAATATCTTGGCAAGACGACACTAGTGGCTGTTGGTTCCAACTCATCAATTATGATTCTTCCAAAACTGGAGATTGTGGTCTTTCCAACTACCTGGAAAGTACCGCATCATCCTTACTCACATATGGGCTGTTAAAAGGTATCAGAACTGGGCTACTAGAGTCTGAAAAGTATATGCCACAAGCTGAAAAGGCATACAACGGATTGATTTCCAATTTCATCTTAGAAGAAGACGGGAAGCTAACATTGAAAGATGCTACAGGGAACATTGGCGTAGGAAATAGTTCATCCATGGACAAAGACGGTACTATAGAATATTATTTGTGCAGTCCCGATGCCCAAAAGCACGACAATGACAAACGAGCTATTTCTGCTTTTATATTAGCAAGTTTAGAATACGAGAAAATAAAAAAATAAAAGAATGTTGACCACTCAACATAAGACATTACTTCACAACCTTATTGAAAATAAGGATGTGGAAGGTATTCACGAGCTAATGAAGCAATTTTCTGTTGCCGACCAAAAACGATTGAAACTCATTCTGGTAGAAACGTTAGGCAACAGGAAAAAAACATCCTGTGAAGACAGTTTACAAATCTATGCCAGACTTATACCGCTAGATCTGAATCTATATTACAAAAGTTTTCTTCTGGCAGCTCCTGCATACAAGAAAGAAGAAGAGTTTTGGAACAATTTAGAGATTCTTAAACCATTAGGCTTATTCCTAAGCACAAACAAGGCATACTATAGACAAAATCTAATTTCAATATGGATTAAAGGTATTTCCCATCACCATTCCGTTAAGGATATATTTCAAGTAATGGTGGTCCAGAACCCTATTGTTCAATTGAACTATCTGATAGAAAGTGATTCGTTATATGGATATTACGAATTTATGCTATATGCCATAAAGAATGATGTAGATGTAAAAAACATATCAAAGTTGATACGAAAACTTCTCTTACCCGACCCTAAGACGACGTTACCACAAAATATAAGAGAAGATACGGCAAACTTCCTGACACATCATTTCAATATACATGATCTCCAGTACAACTGGCATAGAGAGCTAGATGTAACTACTTTTGCCTTTGCAGAAAAATCCTTTGAATCTTTTGTAAAGGTAGTTATCCCAGCAAGCAGGATACAACACTACCTTGATACACTTTAATTCTTAACTCAATAAAAACTTCTCGACAATTTCAGCTACGCCATCATCCTCATTACTGTTAGTAGTGATGTAGTCTGCTTTTTCTTTCACCTCATCTTGAGCATTACACATCGCAACTCCAAGACCTGCATATTCTATCATTGAAATATCATTCCAACCATCACCAACAGCAATGAGATTATCTCTAGTAAAACCCAAGTCTTTTAACAGGACATCTAACGTTTTAGCTTTATCTATATGTAGAGGTACAACCTCTATAAAAAAAGGCTGGCTTCTAAAGATGCCCATAAGATGTCCATACTCCTCTTTCATCTTTAACTCTAATTGATGAAGGGAATCAGGCTCACCTACTATCAGACATTTATTCAAAGGAAGTTCTATTTCATGCAAGAAATCTGAAACGCCATGAATGGTCATCTTATTTATAAAAGATGCATGAGCTACATATTTATCGTCTGGAGCTTCGGTAAATATCTCTTTCCCAATGTAGGTCATTACAGGAAAGCCTGACGATTTTGAACAATTATAGATTATGGGAAGTAACTCATTAGGCAAAGTCTGCTGAAAAATAGTTTCTTTAGTTTGCCAGTTAATGAGCTTACCCCCATTATAGGAAAGAATAAAGCCTCCATATTTCTCTAATTCCAATTCTTCTGCCAACGGAATGATACCATATGGGGGACGACCTGAAGCAAGAATGAGACGTTTACCTTGACGCTGTGCTTCTAAAAGAGCACTCAATGTACGAGGAGTTATCTTTTTTTCTGCATTGGTTAGTGTACCATCCAAATCAAGAGCTATTAGTCTATAATCGTTCATTTATAGCCAGTTTTTCTATATTAATCTAATTTCAAGACGGCAAGGAATGCTTTCTGTGGAACTTCTACATTGCCAATCTGCTTCATGCGTTTCTTTCCTTTTTTCTGTTTCTCCAGCAACTTACGCTTACGGCTAATATCACCTCCGTAACATTTCGCTGTTACGTCTTTGCGAACCTGCTTCACCGTTTCACGAGCTATGATTTTACCACCTATTGCTGCCTGAATGGCTATATCAAACTGATGACGAGGTATCAATTCCTTTAATTTCTCACACATTCTACGGCCAAAAGATTCTGCATTATCCACATGGGTCAAAGTACTCAAGGCATCAACTGGTTCTCCATTAAGCAAAATATCTAATTTAACTAATTTAGATGGACGGAAACCAGCCATGTGGTAGTCGAAAGAGGCATATCCCTTGGAGATGCTCTTCAACTTATCATAGAAGTCAATGACAATTTCTCCCAATGGTAAATCATAAAACAGCTCTACACGATTACCTGAAATATATTCTTGCTTTACTAATTCTCCACGTTTACCCAGACAAAGAGTCATGATAGGGCCGATGAAATTAGTTGTAGTTATAATGGAAGCACGAATATAGGGTTCCTCCACATGGTCTATGAGCGTAGGATCGGGCATGCCACTAGGGTTGTGAACTTCAATGACATGTTTCTGCTTATCATAAATCTGATAGGAAACATTAGGAACAGTAGTAATCACATCCATATTGAACTCACGATCCAAACGTTCCTGAACTATCTCCATATGAAGCAAGCCAAGGAAGCCACACCGGAAACCAAAGCCCAATGCAACGGAAGATTCCGGAGTGAAGGTCAAGGACGCATCATTCAACTGCAGTTTTTCCAAAGAAGAACGAAGATTCTCATAGTCTTCTGCCTCTATAGGATAAACACCAGCAAACACCATAGGCTTCACCTCTTCAAAACCATCTATCGCTTCCGAGCATGGATTAGCAACGTGTGTTATGGTATCACCGACTTTTACTTCAGTACTCGTTTTAATTCCAGAAATTATATAACCTACGTCACCGGTTCGAAGTTCTTTTCGGGGAATCATATCCATTTTCAAAACTCCGATTTCATCTGCCACATATTCTTTTCCGGTATTAAAGAACTTAACTTTATCACCGGAACGAAGAACACCGTTTTCTATCTTGAAATAAGCTATAATGCCTCGGAATGAGTTGAATACAGAATCGAATATCAAAGCTTGAAGAGGTGCACTAGTGCTACCTGTAGGGTGTGGAATACGCTCAACGACAGCATTAAGAATTTCCTCTACTCCCAAACCTGTTTTACCACTTGCACGAATTATTTCACTTGGATCACATCCCAACAAATCCACTATTTCATCTTCCACTTCATCGGGCATGGCTGAATCCATATCGCACTTATTCATGACAGGAATGATTTCCAAATCATGTTCTAAGGCCATGTACAAATTGCTGATCGTCTGTGCCTGAACACCCTGAGATGCATCTACAACGAGCAATGCACCTTCACATGCAGCAATAGAACGAGAAACCTCATAAGAGAAATCCACGTGTCCCGGAGTGTCAATCAAATTCAGGATATACTTCTCACCTTTATAGTTGTATTCCATCTGGATGGCATGGCTCTTAATGGTTATACCACGCTCCTTTTCCAGATCCATATCATCAAGCATTTGGCCCTCAGTAATCTTAATTGTCTGAGTGTATTCCAAGAGTCGGTCAGCCAATGTACTCTTGCCATGATCAATGTGGGCTATAATGCAGAAATTTCTGATTTTGTCCATATTTTCAAATTTTTGCGCAAAGATAATGAAAAAAACGGATAACTGAAAGATATCAATGGTTACTGCATAGATCCTCCAATAATATCCAACAATTCAGATGTGATGGCACTTTGACGACCCTTATTATAAAGAATACGGAGTTCATCTAATAGGTCATGCCCATTATCTGTTGCTGTTTGCATAGCTACTGTCCTTGCTGCATGTTCTGCTGCCTGGGCATCAAGCATGACTGTATAAATCTTCATGCACAACGCATCAGGAATCAAGGTGTTCAGTAGTTCTTCTGGGCTAGGTTCAATAATATAACCTGCATGCCCACTAGCTTCATTATCTACTTTAACGGAAAGTGGAAGATAGGTTTCACATGTAGGAATTTGAGTAGAAGTAGACTTAAAGTGCATATATACCAGTTCTACCTTATCTATACGTCCCTTAACATAATCATCCATTAACCTAGTGGCTAATTCTTTAGCCGTATCGAACTTAGGCTTATCACCTAAAAGAAGATAATCCTTGATGAGATTAAAACCTTCTAGTTTACTCAAGCCTTGATCTAGTTTTCTACCTATCACATACACGTCTTTTGCATCCGATGGCAGATTGTCGTATTTCTTGATAGCATCTATAGTATGACGAATAGCATTATTGTTGTAACCACCACACAAACTGCTGTTTGAGGCAATAGCTACGATAGCTACTCTTTTAACTTGAGCATGCGGGAAACACAAAGGAGTGGATATTTTCATGTCACCACTGAGCAGTCCCATCATTATTTTATGCAACTGATTATCATAGGGCAGCATGTTCTCAATGGCAGCCTGAGCTTTATGAAGCTTAGCAGAGGCCACCATCTTCATGGCAGAAGTAATCTTCAACGTTCCTTCCACCGAACTGATACGTCCTTTTATTTCCTTCAATGAAGCCATATTTTACTTTTATGCAAGTTCAAGACACACACTATTCGCTATATCTGTGATGATGCTAATAATATTGTCATCAATTTTTCCTGCAGCCAAAGGTGCAATAACATCCTCTTGGTGCCCTGCACGAAGCAACTGCAAAAATTTATCCTGGAATTCAGGAACCTGATCCACAGAAATCTTGCTCATCAATCCCTTCGTTCCACAGTACAAAATAGCTACCTGCTCACCTACTGGCATTGGAGAATACTGAGGCTGAACAAGCAACTTATTGTTCTTCCGACCTCGGTCTATAGCCATGGTAGTGACAGCATCCATATCACTAGAAAACTTAGAGAATGACTCCAGCTCACGGTATTGAGCCTGGTCGATTTTCAAGGTACCAGCCACTTTCTTCATGGACTTTATCTGAGCAGAACCACCTACACGAGATACGGAAATACCCACATTAATGGCAGGTCGGAAACCTTGGTTAAACAAATCTGTCTCTAGGAATATCTGACCATCGGTAATGGAAATCACGTTGGTAGGGATATAGGCTGAAACGTCACCTGCCTGTGTCTCGATTATAGGCAAAGCAGTAAGGGAACCACCCCCTTTGACATGGCCCTTAAGACATTCAGGAAGGTCGTTCATCTGCTCCGCAACCTCCTGTTGACTGATAATTCTGGCAGCACGTTCCAAAAGACGACTATGCAGATAGAAAACATCACCAGGATATGCCTCACGTCCTGAAGGCCTGCGAAGAATCAATGAAACCTCACGGTATGCCACAGCCTGCTTTGATAAATCATCATACACCACTAAGGCATGACGACCGGTATCTCGGAGCAACTCACCAATAGCTGCCCCCGCAAAAGGAGCAAAATACTGAAGAGCAGCAGGGTCGGCTGCCGTAGCACTTACCACACAAGTATATGGCATGGCCCCCTTCTCCCTTAAGGTTTGAACCAGACTAGCTACAGTAGAACCTTTCTGACCCACAGCTACATAGATACAATATACCGGATTGCCAGCTTCATAGTTGGCTTTTTGGTTTATTATAGTGTCAATAGCAATAGCAGTTTTACCCGTCTGACGGTCACCGATAATCAACTCACGCTGACCACGACCGATAGGAATCATGGCATCTATCGCCTTCAAACCTGTCTGTAAAGGTTCCTTCACTGGCTGACGGAAAACCACACCTGGAGCCTTACGTTCCAAAGGCATTTCAAATTTCTTCCCTCCTATAGGGCCCATACCATCCAAAGGTTCACCCAATGGATTAATTACACGACCAAACATCTGGTCGGAAACTTGAATAGAAGCGATACGTCCGGTACGTTTAACTACCATACCCTCCGTAACCTTCTCACTGTTACCCAGAAGAATAGCACCTACATTGTCTGATTCCAGGTTCATGACGATGCCCATAACACCATTTTCAAATTCCAGCAACTCGCTCGATTCGGCATTGTTCAAACCATAGATACGGGCTACACCATCACCGATAGTCAATACACGACCTATTTCCTCAAATTTAGATTGTATATTTATATCACGTAATTGTGCCAACAATACCTCAGAAACTTCACTTGCTTTTATATTATCCATACTCAGACAATTCTTTTATTTTTTTCTATAAATTGCTTCTTTATCTTCTCAAACTGGGTGGCTACAGAAGCATCTAATCTATAATCATCTATTTCGAAGATAAAACCACCTAGGATTTTTGGATCCACCTTTTTGTCCAGAATCACATCCGTGGAGTTGGCAGCCAAATCTTCTATCCATTTTTCCAGTCGGTCTGCCTCCTTATCAGCCACAGGGACAGCAGTGATTAATTGCCCTATACTGATGTGCTTCATTTTCCGGTACAACCCAATAAAAGAGTGAGCAATAAATGGTAGGAATGCTTCCCGATGATGACTAACGACCAATGCTGCAAACTTACGAAAGACCGGACTAGCCTCATTGGAAGCAGCCTGACAGATGATATTTATCTTCTGCTCAGATGCTAGAAGAGGATTATCCAGCACTTCAGCTACCTGCTTTATCTCCTGATAGTTCTTCACAAACATCAGGATTTCCTGGTAAACCACATCTTCGGCTTTCTGCTCCACAGCATAAGCTATAAGTGCTTTTGCATAGCGTCTGGCAATTATTCCAATATCCATATCAACGTCTTAGATATTTTTATCAGCCATAATTTCATCCAACATACGGTCTATCATAGCCATTTGATCATCATCGTTCTGTAAGTTCTGACGAAGAACCTTTTCAGCTATCTCTACGGAAAGGACACCTACCTCACGACGAATATCGCGAATGGCAGATTCCTTTTCCTGAGCAATTTGCTGCTTGGCTTCCTGCAGTAACTTTTGCCCCTCATTTGTGGCCTCGGTCTTTGCTTTCTCAACTATTTGATTGCGCATCTCAACAGCCTCAGCCAATATCTTTGACTGCTGTTCCTGGGCTTGCTTCAACATTTGTGCCGTTTCTTCTTGGAGCTGGGCAAGTCTTTCGTTCGCCTTGCGTGCATTCTCCAAAGATTCATCGATGTACTGCTTACGACTGTCTATCATCTTGGTAATGACAGGCCAACCGTATTTAGCCAGTACAAAGAAAACGACACCGAATGCTATAAGCATCCAGAATATCAGTCCACTGTCGGGAGTTAACAGAAACATAATGATTACATCAAAATTCCTAACAGACAACCTACGACACCAATCAGACAGACACCTTCAATGAGGGCTGCGATAATAATCATTGGAGTCTGAATCTTACCGATAGCCTCTGGTTGACGAGCCATAGCATCCATAGCTGCGGAACCAATCTTGCCAATTCCATAGGCAGCACCGATAGCAACCAAACCTGCACCTAAGGCAGCTCCAAACTGAGTAGTTAAAATAGCTTCTAATAAAATCATTGATAACATAGCTTTATTATTTTATATTGTTTTTTATTTTTCATTATTCATGGTGATGTGCTTGACTCAAGCCTATAAATACAGCTGAAAGCATGGTAAATACATAAGCTTGAATAAAGGCAACCAGCACTTCCAGAAAATCTAGGAAGATGCAAAACAACACCGTTAATGGGGTCATCAGCCCACCTAACAGAGAACTGATGGAAAAGGTGATGAAAATAACACTGACCAAGGCCAGCAATGCCGCATGACCAGCCATGATGTTAGCAAAAAGACGGATCATGAGGGCTATAGGCTTTGTGAAAATTCCTAGGAATTCCACCACTGCCATCACCGGTTTCATCCACAGGGGTACATCCGCCCAAAATATCTCTTTCCAGTATTCTTTATTGGCAAAAATATTCACCATCAAGAAGGTACAAAGTGCCAAAACTAACGTAATAGCGATATTTCCCGTCAAATTAGCAGAACCTGGAATCAGACCGATAAGGTTGTTCAAGAAGATGAAGAAAAATGCACATAATAAATAAGGAGCATAACGCTGCACATGAACAGGTATATTCGCCTTAATAACATCTTCATACACCATGGAAACCATCATCTCCATAAGCCCCACAAAACCTCTAGGAGCATCGGAAGTCTGGTCTTTCTCTTTATACCACCGGGCGCACCAAAGAACCAGGAGTATCAATAATAAACTGTTGATTAAAAGGGCACAAGCATTCTTTGTTAAAGAAATATCTAAAGGACGAACCTCATCCCCATTTATATCCTGTTCTACCAGTTTACCCTTGTATTTTTCTCCTTTTGACAGATAGAAACCGTTATAGGTTTCCCCCTCCATTATCCTACTGGAACTGAAGAGAAACCACTCCCCTCGTTCACGAGAATAGAGAATTACAGGAAGAGGCAGAGCAATAGCCTTCTCCCCTATGTTGGTAAAATGCCATTCATAAGAATCACCAATATGACCAAAAATCATCTCTGATGCATCGAAACTCCCCCCTTCACCTCCAGAAGCTCTAGCTGAAGAAGGTATCAGAAAGGATATTGCCAGCATCATCATACAGACAATCCATGTGATCTTATCAGATTTTCTATTTCTCATTTCGTCTTCTTTTTACCACTGAGTATGAAATAGCCCGTTTCATAGATGATGGTCACCATCAGAATGCCTAGCACAATGAAGGCAAACCGGACTATCGGTTCATCAGTGAACAAATGTACAAGTACAATAATTGCCACAGCAAAAATGAACTTCAACAACTTACTACCTAGAATAACCCATGTAGACATCTCTGCCGACTCCTTTTTCACCCAGTTGTAAAATAAGGTCAGTATTATTTCATACAAGATGAAAAAGAGAATAGTTAAAGATATACACATGCTGAAATTACATTATTATGCACTTCAACATACCCTGAAAGGATAGGCTGGCGAATCTCTTCCCCATTTACCCTATAGCGTATATCTCCAGCTACCAATGTGGAAATCAGAGAATCATGGTCTTTCAACACCTGAAAACGGCCCTTTCCTCCTGGAAGTTCCACCATTTCCACCTCACCATCATACACGGTCTTTTCCGGAGAGTAAATAATCAGCTTCATGACTTATGCTTTATTGGCCTGTTCTAGCAGTTTCTTACCCTTTTCTATAGCATCCTCTATAGTGCCTACATTCAAAAAGGCCTGTTCTGGGAGGTAGTCCACCTCACCATCCAGAATCATATTGAATCCTTTTATGGTATCTTCTATATTCACCATAACACCCGGAACACCCGTAAACTGCTCTGCCACCGTAAATGGCTGAGACAAGAAACGCTGTACACGACGGGCACGATTTACGGTAAGACGGTCTTCATCGGAAAGTTCATCCATACCTAAGATGGAAATGATGTCCTGAAGTTCCTTGTTGCGCTGTAGAATCTGCTTTACACGCTCTGCACAGTTGTAATGCTCCTCACCTATAATATTAGGGTCTAGAATACGAGAGGTAGAATCCAAGGGGTCAACTGCCGGATAAATACCCAGCTCGGTAATCTTACGACTCAATACCGTAGTGGCATCCAGGTGCGAGAAGGTCGTAGCTGGAGCAGGGTCGGTCAAGTCGTCTGCAGGAACATACACTGCCTGTACAGAAGTAATGGAACCTTTCTTGGTAGAAGTAATACGCTCCTGCATCTTACCCATATCCGTAGAAAGTGTAGGCTGATAACCTACGGCAGAAGGCATACGTCCCAGTAAGGCAGAAACCTCAGAACCAGCTTGTGTGAAACGGAAGATGTTGTCTATAAACAATAGAATATCCTTTGATGTTCCCAGCACATCACTATCTCGGAAGGATTCCGCTATAGTCAAACCTGACAGAGCTACAGAAGAACGTGCTCCAGGAGGTTCCGACATCTGACCATACACCAATGTAGCTTGAGATTTTGCCACCTCATCATAATCGATCTTAGACAAATCCCATCGACCTTCCTCCATGCCTTTTTTAAATTCATCTCCATAACGAATAACCCCGCTTTCTATCATCTCACGAAGCAAGTCGTTACCCTCACGAGTACGTTCACCCACACCCGTGAAGACAGAGAAACCGTTGTGCTTTTTCGCAATGTTATTGATCAGCTCCATGATAAGCACGGTTTTACCCACACCTGCACCACCGAACAAACCAATCTTACCACCCTTCAAATAAGGTTCCAGCAAATCGATGACCTTGATACCCGTATAAAGCACTTCCTGAGAAGTCTTCAACTCTTCAAACTTTGGAGGCTCGCGATGAATAGGCAGTGAGCCTGCCCTATCCAGTTCCCTCATACCATCCACCGTTTCACCTACTACATTCAGCAAACGACCTTTAACCTGATCGCCCACAGGCATGGTGATGGGTTGCCCTGTGGGAACCACCTCCAGACCACGACGAAGACCGTCGGTGGAGTCCATGGCCACACAGCGCACGGTGTTCTCTCCAATATGCTGCTGAACCTCTACTATCAAGTCCTTTCCGTTAGGACGCTTGATAAGAAGAGCTTCGTTTATATTTGGCAATACTGAATCAGGAGTCCCATCGATGTCAAAATGCACATCCACTACAGGACCAATAATCTGCAATATTTGCCCGTTAATTTCCGACATTTATATCTTTTTAATTTTTAAATAGACAATTCATCCAGAACTGTAATCAAATCCTTATTGATAGGTTTTGACTTCTTAATGGCATCCGTGAAAGGTACATACACAATCTGGTCGTTCCGAATACCTATCATGACGTTACGCTGACCATCCAGGATGGCATTGATGGCACCTGCACCTAGACGGCTAGAAAGTATTCTATCTCTAGCTGATGGAGAACCTCCACGCTGCAAGTGACCCAAGATGGAAACACGAACATCGTACTGAGGATATTCCTTCTTTACACGCTCTGCATAGTACAAAGCACCGCACTTAGGGCTCTCACTGACGATGACGATACTGGAGTTCTTGCTCTTACGGATACCACGACCGATGAAATGCTCCAGCTGGTCGGCATCTGTATTATCCTCTGGGATGATGGCAGCTTCTGCACCGGATGCCAAGGCACTGTTCTGAGCCAAGAAACCAGCATCACGACCCATCACCTCTACCAAGAAAATACGTTCATGAGAATTTGCTGTGTCACGAATCTTATCCACACACTGAACGATGGTATTTAAGGTAGTGTCATACCCGATGGTGATGTCTGTTCCATACAAATCGTTGTCGATGGTACCAGGCAGACCAATGCAAGGCATATCATACTCTTCTGCAAAGATTCGGGCACCCGTCAAAGAACCGTTTCCACCTATTACAATCAGAGCGTCTATCTCATGAGATTTCATGTTCTCATAGGCCTTCTTTCTTCCTTCAGGAGTAGTAAATGCCTTAGAACGAGCCGATTTCAAAATGGTTCCTCCACGCTGAATGATATTACTTACACTTTCAGAAGTGAAAGGCTTAATCTCATCATTGATCAGTCCATCGTAACCGCGATAAATACCCCAAACCTTGAACCCTTCACACAGGGCACTACGAGTAATTGCACGGATAGCAGCGTTCATTCCTGGGGCATCACCTCCGGAAGTCAAGATTCCTATACTTTTAACCTTTGCCATATTATATTAGTTTTTATTTGTTTCAATTAAAATGCCATATCTGCTATGTAGTACACCAGCAATCCACAAATCCAGCCTATCAGCACCATCCAACTGAAGCGGTTGATGTAGCTTAGGAATGGGATGCGTTCCAAAGAAGCTACGGAGAAACCTGCCACCGTACCGATGGTTAGTAATGTTCCACCCATAGCCGTACAGAATGCCAGCAGTTCCCAATAGGCTCCGTTCTGCACGAAATCCTGCAGGTAAGAAGCATCGGCAGAAGCAGTAACAGCTGCAGCATCCAGAACAGGATACATACTGGTACTAGCCACTATCAACGGGATATTATCCAGCACACTGGATACCAGTCCGAAGAATGCCGTGAGGATATATGTATTATGGATATTAGCATCACACCAGCTAGCAAAAATATGCAGGGCTCCCGTCTCTGCCACTACACCCACTGCCAGGTAAATACCCATGAAGAAAAGAATCTGGCTGGCATCACTAGTTCTTACATCGGCAGAGAAACCGGAGTTGGACAAATGATTTACCACATCCATTCTCTTCCAGGTAAAGAACTGAACTAATACCCAAAGCAGCGACATAACACAAAGTGCTCCTACGAACGGAGGAAGTTTGGTTACACTATGCAAGGTAGGAATAGCCCAAAGTCCACCTATACCTACCACGAAGAGAACGAATCTCTGCCAGGTAGGAAGAATGTAATCATCGCCTACATACTTGCCCAGAGAGGAACGAACATCCAAGTAATCTGGAACTTTCAGCGAAGCCAGGAAAGTTGTTACAATTAAAGCAGTTAGAGCCGGCAAAGCCAAATCTAAGGCGAATGTAGAAGGTGTAATGGCATTCTTTGTCCAAAGAATAAGGCTGGTCACATCACCGATAGCTGTAAAGCAACCACCTGCATTGGCTGCCATCAGAATGACACAAGAATAGTAGAACCGTTGTTTCGATTGCGGAACCAGCTTTCGCAGAACCAGCACCATGATGACAGCAGTGGTCAGGTTGTCTATCTCTGCTGATAAGAGGAAAGTGACCAGAGCCACCGTCCACAGGAGTTGCTTACTGTGCTTCGTCCTCAACCAGACAGCCAAGAAATCAAAGACTTCATTCGCTACCAGAACCTCGATAATGGCAGAAGTGGCAATGATGAAGAGAATGACCTGACACGCGCTCATTACATACTGCATGAAAATATGCGATGCAATAAAATCCTTAATCGTCTCCTGAGTAGAAATCGCACCGTTTAAAAACGCTGAGTATTCAGCACCGTGCATGGACTGCACATATTCAGGGCCGTTGAATATATAAAGAATCCAACCCACAACGCCCAAAAACATGGCCACTGAGGATTTATTCAGCTTATTCAAGTGCTCTGTAGCTATCAAAAAATAGCCAATTAAAAGTATACCAACGATTACTAATGTCATTCGAATGCCTTATTTACACAAATTCCGAGCAAATTTAAGCAAAATTCAGAAAAGAACCTAATAAATCAAGGTGAAATCAGGAGAAAAAAAGGGAAAAGACGAATTTTTTAAAAGAAGAGCGGTAAGCGGGACTCGAACCCGTGACCCTCGGCTTGGGAAGCCGATGCTCTACCAACTGAGCTA
>AUXO013952637.1_pt1 | contig 41873 bp, 27 predicted proteins | sample 768731 | NCBI WGS metagenome assembly AUXO01 (sample SAMN02715735, study PRJNA202380) | gut metagenome | biome: sheep rumen | host: Ovis aries | place: New Zealand: Palmerston North | reverse complement strand
ACAGACTCATAATCTGGAGGTCCCAGGTTCAAGCCCTGGCTGGTCCACACTTAAAATCAGCAACTTACGAGTAATCGAGAGTTGCTGTTTTTTTTGTTTTCGCGAAAATACGAGCGAAATTAAGTTTGGTGCAGCGATCATCACAACTACAATCACGATTTGCAAGGGGTGAACGATCAAAATTTGTCCTGTCAAAATCGAGCTTTTGGAAGCAGGCTCAGCCAAAGGATGGAGTGCAAAATATTGAAAGTAATAACTTTGTTAGTAATAAACTTGTTAGTAATAATTTCATTTCATATCTTTGCAACTAGAAAACAACGCTTGAATATATGGCTATAGAAAATCCATTTGTCTTTGGCAAGGCTGCTGAAGGAACATATTTTACAGATAGGACAGAAGACGCCAAACGTCTCCATGCCAATCTTACGCATGGCATTAACACCATTCTTATCTCACCTCGTCGATGGGGAAAGACCTCGCTTGTGAAGAAAGTTATCACAGAAATTGACAGGCCTGACATCAAGCCTGTCTTCATCGACATCTTTCAGTGCAAGTCAGAATACGAGTTTTACCATGCCTTTGCTTCGGCTGTAATCAAACAGACATCTTCAAAACTTGACGAGTGGGTGGAGACAGCAAAGACTTTCCTTTCCAATATCTCGCCCAAGTTCTCATTTGGTGCCGACCCGATGAACGACTTCTCGCTATCGTTTGAGTGGAACCCCAAGGACGATACTGAAGCTGACATCTTGCAGTTGCCAGAGAAAATAGCTCAAAAAAAGAATATCCATCTGGTGGTGTGCTTGGATGAGTTCCAGCAGATAGCAGACTTCGATGACACGTTGAAGTTCCAGAAGAAGCTACGTTCTGTGTGGCAGCATCAGCAGAATGTTACATATTGCATGTTTGGCAGCAAGAAACACCTAATGGAGAACATCTTCAATGACAAGAGTATGCCGTTCTACAAGTTTGGAGATCTGATGTTAATAAAGAAGATACCCACAGAGGAATGGGTGCCGTTCATTTGTGCCAAATTCCAAGAAACAGGCAAGACAATCTCAACTGAACAGGCTGCAAAAATATGCGAAGTTACAGAAAACCTCTCTTCATACGTTCAGCACCTGGCATGGGTTGTATGGTATAAAACCGATAAGGTTGTAACCAACAAAGATGTCACTGCAGCCATCGATGACCTGCTGGAGCAAAACAAGGTATTCTTCCAACGGGAAGTGGAGCAATTATCCGAACTTCAGCTTAACTTTCTTCGGGCACTGGCTAATGGCGTGACCACTGGGTTCAGCCGAAAAGAAGTCATTAAAAAGTATCGTCTTGAGTCTTCAGCCAATGTGCAATCAGTCAAAAAGGCTTTGCTGAAGAAAGACCTTATTGACGTGGATGGACAGGAAGTCTCTTTCAATGACTCTCTGTTCAAACAATGGCTTAAACGACAGAAATTCTATGATTAGCAAAAACTAAAAGACTATAGCACCTTTACGCTGGTGGCAAAGGATGACACACATCCGTAACGTAACACGAATGTTACGATATGAATATATGCAATAGAAACTTAGACACCCACACTCCGTAACAAACCCTCAAAAAAACTCCCCCAGAAGAAAAGGGAAAAATCCGAGAAAGGGAGAGAAAACGAGGAAAAAATGAAGGAAAAATATAAAAAATAAAGAAGAAATAAGAAGATATAGTAGATATAATAATATATATATAAATATATAATATATTGATAATAAATTAGTTAATAAATTTTCTCACTCTATTCTCCCGCCCTCATACACATCGGTATGTAACGTAACATGTTACGATACGGAAAATGCTCATTTTGTGGTTTCTAAAAATAGCATTATTTTCGCACTAAATACTGTAAAACTGTACAAAAAGATGCCCGACAAACTCTCCCCACAACAGCGTCATGCTAATATGGCTGCCATTCACGGTAAGGATACGAAACCTGAGATGGTGGTTCGTAAGTATTTGTGGAGGAAGGGGTTTCGATATAGACTGAACCACCCCAGGTTGCCAGGGAAGCCGGATGTGGTGATGCGGAAATACCGAACTTGCATTTTTGTGAATGGGTGTTTCTGGCATGGGCATCGGGTGAGTTTCTGCCCTGACCAGAGCCTAGAAAAGGTGGAGAGTTCTGAGTGTTGCAAGATTCCGAAGTCTAACACGGAGTTCTGGGTTACGAAGATAAAGAGGAACCAGGAAAGGGATTTGAAGGTGCAGCATGAACTGGCAGCCATGGGCTGGCATGCCATCACCATTTGGGAATGTGAACTGAAGCCGAAGGTTCGTGAAAAGACCTTGGAATCCTTGGCTTATACGCTCAACAAAATTTACCTGCAAGACCGAACCATCCGTAGGTATGAAGCACCTGAAGAACAGCCTCTGGTGGCTGCAGAGGCTCTCCCTGAAGGCTAGCACTCCCGAACTGAAAATGTAAAGACATTTTACCAAGGAGTAAGATGTCTCACAGAAAAGGGGGTAAGAGGCATTAGAAGGCAAAAATCTTCTCCCTAACTGGAGAAAAATATTTCCCCTTAAGGAGAGAAAAATTTCCCCAGAAAGTGGTCAAATGTCAAGGTCATTTTGGTCATTTTTAAAGTGCAACATTTGTAAAGGAAATTCAAAAGCCATAGCAGTCGCACTCTAAGAGGGATGAAGAGATGCTTTATAATGTGAAGGGCCTCATCCTATAACGTAGAGAGCATCGTTCTATAAAGCAAAGGGCATCGTTCTATAAAGCAAAGGGCATCGTTCTATAAAGCAGAGAGCATCGTTCTATAACATAAAGGGCATCCGTTCTATAACACAAAAAGCCTCTCCCTCTAACATAAAGAGCCTCATCCTATAACATAAAGGGCTGAAGTATGAAACTTCAGCCCTTGGTCTTATCTAGCATTTTTCTATGTCTTTAGAGAGGGAAAAACTTTACTCCCCTTGAGCAGTTCCAATCTGCTGGGTGGAGTAATCGTACTCAGACCCGTATGAGCTGTGAGGGATGGTAAAGACCACCACCATGAACAGGATAGCCAGAAGGGTAACCCACTTGTTGTACTTCCACTTCAGTGTAGCCAAGGCTACCAGGAAGAAGAGGAAGGAAAGCAGTGTTTTATTGTCCGTCAAATCGGTTCCGAAGGGGAAGCCTGTCCACCAGGGGCCGAAGGCTGCATGCTGAACCAGAGGCCCCATGATGAAACCTCCTATAAACAGGGTCACCACCGTAATCTTCAGCCACTTTTTGTACTTCTTGCGGGTAAGAATCAGCAAGAGGGTATAGACAGCAAACAGCATGGCAGCAAACATGAACAGGATGTGTGGGATTAGAATACCTGCCGATATGTCGTTTCGGAAACGTATCTGGAGGGGCTCATCAGCAGGATAGTCTTTTCCATCCACTGTGAGGTAATACTGCAGTTTTCCGGCTACAGGCTGCACAGGCAAGGCTGCTTTCCACGCACCATCTTCCCACTGGAAATCCACCGTGGTGTACTCATCTGCAGTGGGATAACGGCGGTAATGCAGTTGTGCTTCCACATCCGAAGGCACTCCTTTCAGGGTGAGAATCTCATCTTCCTGAACCCCACTTCGGGGCAACCTCTGCTTATAGTTTTCTCCATTCACCTCCACGGTTACCCTCTTAGGGTTAGTAGGGCCCGTCATGCGCTGATACACACTCAGTACCAGTGTTACCAAAACGGCTATGAACCAATACAAGAACTTTTTCATTTTTTTGCAGGATTTAGTTCCACTTGAAATACGATGGTTTCTCCACCTCTGAGCACTTTCACCGGAATGGTGGTACCAGCCTGGAGCTTAGACAGGCACTCCATGTATTCATTGATGTCTTTCACAGGCATTCCATTTATTTCCTGAATCACATCACCACTCCTTATCCCGGCCTTGTGGGCTGGTTTTCCAGCTACCACAATGTCCGCCCGGAGCCCAGGGGTGCTGCTAGCTCCCATCACATCGGGCATCAGTCCCAGGGTTACCTTAAACTGGGTATGGCTCATGGTCATGGTGCTAGGTACATTGATGTAATCTGGTTTCTGAGGCATTTCTGCTAGCTGGGCGATGAGTTCCTTGGCATAGTCCAGTGTCTGCTGCATGCCCTGGTAATTCAGGGTATGAGGTTTATCGAATGGAGTGTGATACTCCATGTGACCACCCGTGGTGAGGAAGAGCACAGGGATGTCTGCAGCTACGAACGATGCCTGATCGCTAGCCCCGTAGCCATCGGCAGTACAGGCTATTTTCAGATTCGTCTGCTTACCCACATTTTCTGCCAATGCCTTGAAGCTGCTGCTGGTTCCTGTACCAGCAACACTAAGGGCATCGTCCCGCATACGTCCCACCATATCCAGGTTCACCATAGCTACTATTCCTTTGATATCATCTGGAAGGTTCTTGCGGTTTTTATCCTCATTTTTCATCCATTCCACAAAGTATTTGGAGCCCACCAGTCCCTGCTCTTCTGCACCGAAGAATGCGAAAATGATGCTTCGGGGTGAACCTACCTTTTTAAAGTGCCGTGCCAGTTCCAGAACCACTGCATCGCCACTGGCATTATCATCGGCACCCGGGTGGACGGCAAGTGTATCAGGGCGACGGGAACCAGAACCCTGACCTCCCATACCCAAGTGGTCATAGTGTGAACCCACTACAATGTACTCATTCTTCAGTTTCTTATCTTTTCCGGGGAGAACTGCCAGGATATTATGCGTGGTAATTTTCTCTGTTTTCCCGTAAGTAAAGTTGTGATAATAAGCCTTTTTCTTCTTCCCTTTCAACACGGGTTTAAGCCTCAGCCCCCGAAGTTCCCCTCTGATAAATTCAGAGGCAAGGGTGTCACCAGCTGTACCGGGAAATCTACCCCCTAGTTCCTGAGAAGCCAGAAAAGCCACAGCCTTTTTCATTTCATCTTGTCTCTGTGCAAATACTTGTAGAACAAGCACTAAGACCAAGGATAATACAATGTATCTTTTCTTCATAAAAATCAATTCATTTCTTTCTTGGTTGCAAAATTACAACAAACATTTTTAACTCACAATCCCTATTTGTGTGGATTCTGCAAAACTAATGAACTATGGATGGAGTGAACCAATATGATGATATCTATCTGCTCCGTCCTAGACAGATTCTGCTAAAGGTTAGTTTCTCCTACTAATCCATTCGCTAGCCGTTCAAAAATTTTTATATAATAGAAAGAAGCTTAGTTCCAGGTGAACTGAGCTTTTCTTCTTTCTATTCAAAAAATGATAAGGATTTCAATTTCTGATAACTATTTCTCTGCTGATAATCAGAAAAAAGTAAGAATTGAGAAAAATGATAAAAGATTTTTGGAGATTGATGAACAACTTACTTTAAAACAAAGATATCTTTGCATTACAAAATTCAAAAACTGAATAACATATAACACTTTAACATAAATATCATGAAGAAAATCTTTACACTAGTTCTTGGACTTGGACTGAGCCTCAGTGCTGTACATGCTCAGAAAGACGTCAAACTGAATGCCAACAATATTGATGAGGTGGTGGCAGCCATGACTCTTGAAGAGAAAGCACACATGGTGAACGGTATCGGAGTATTCTGGGGAGGTGATGCTTCTTGTCGCAATGAAAGAGACATTCCTGGTGCTCCTGGAGGCTCCTATGACATTCCTCGCCTGGGTATTCCTGCACTCTATTTTGGTGACGGACCATTAGGCCTCCGTATCAATGAAACCCGTGAGTATGACAATCATCATTATTATACAACTGCCGTTCCCGTTCCACTACTCTTAGGTAGTTCCTGGGACCCTCAGGTTATCTATGAAGTGGCACAAGATATAGCTGAAGAATGCCGTGACTATGGCGTGGATGTCATGCTGGGCCCTTCATTCAACCTACTGCGTAACCCAATGGGCGGTCGTACACACGAGTACTATTCTGAAGACCCACTGCTGGGCGGTATTCTGGCAGGTGCTTTCACTTCAGGTGTACAGTCTGTAGGTGTGGGTGCTTCTGTAAAGCATTTTGCAGCAAACAACCAGGAAACCAACCGTAATGCCGTGAACTCCATTGTGAGCCAGCGTGCCCTGCGTGAGCTTTATCTGAAGACTTTCGAGATTGCTATCAACAAGTGTGAACCTTGGACCGTAATGACTTCTTACAATGGTCTGAATGGCGACTGGACCTCTGAGAGCAAGGAACTGCTGGAGGATGTTCTCCGTGGTGACTGGGGATACAAAGGTATGGTTATGACAGACTGGGGTGGCGGTGTTCACCCAGTACAGCAGATGATTGCCGGCAATGACCTGCTGGAACCAGGTAATGAAGAATCGGCACAAGCGATTATAGCTGCTGTAAAGAACGGTACCCTGGATGAGGCTGTTCTAGACAAGAATGTTCATCGTATTCTGGAACTGGTGGTAAAATGTTTCTCTTACAAGAACTATAAGTTCACCAATCGCCCTGATTTGACTGCCCATCGTGCCATGGCAAGAACTTCAGCAGCAGAAGGTGCCATCCTTCTGAAGAATGACAACGAGGCTCTTCCTTTCTCTAAGGATGTGAAGAATGTGGCTATCTATGGAAAGACAGGATATGAAGTAATCCCTGGTGGTATTGGCTGGTATGAGAGCAATACTGGTAACTATTGCATCTCTCTAGTTGAAGGTCTTCGCTTGGCAGGATACAAGGTGGACCGTGCCCTGCTGAAGCAATATCCGAAGAAAGCTGCAGCTGCTCCTTTCCCATTCGGAAATCAGCAAAAAGACCCAGAAGAAGACAAGGAAAAACTCTTCACTGCAGAAGAATATAAGGTACAGACAGCAGAAAACGACATTGCACTGATTGTCCTGGGTCATGTATCTGGTGAAGGTAATGACCGTACCAGACAGGCATTCTACCTTACCGATAGCGAAAAGCAGCTGGTAAAGGACGTGACTGAGGCTTATCACGCAGCTGGAAAGAAAGCTGTGGTTATTCTGAACATCCCTGGTCCTATAGAAGTGGAATCCTGGAAAAACATTCCTGATGCTATCCTTTGTATCTATCAGGGTGGTGAGCAACTAGGCAACTGGGTGACCGACGTGCTGAAAGGCAAGGTTACTCCTTCCGGCAAACTGACCATCACCTTTGCAAAAGACCTGATGGACTATCCTTCTTCAAAGAACTATCCTATCAAGGAAGAAGAAGCACAAGTTTCAGGTATGATGGGTGGTGCTGCAGGTTTTGAGCGCAAGGACAAGATGGCCTACGATGGTGAGAGAAACAAGGACTATACGATTTATGAGGAAGGCATCTATGTAGGCTACCGCTATTTCGATACCTTCGGTGTGGATGTATCCTACCCATTCGGCTTTGGCTTGAGCTATACCACATTTGAGTACTCCGATGCTGCTATTCAGAACAATGGTGACAGCTTCACTGTAAGTGTTAAGGTGAAGAACACTGGAAAATACGAAGGAAAAGAGTCCGTTCAGCTCTACGTAGCTGCACCAAAGGGCAAACTGGATAAGCCAAAGAAGGAACTGAAGAGTTTTGCAAAGACTAAGACCTTGAAACCAGGGGAATCCGAGACTTTGACCATGACTGTTTCCGTTAAGGATTTAGCTTCATTCAATACCCAGAAGAGCCAGTGGGAAACCGATAAGGGTACCTACAACTTCATGATTGGTGCATCTGTAGCTGACATCAAGGCACAGTTGAAAGGCAAAGTCGGCAAACAGTGGACCAAGTCCGTAAGAAACGTGCTGAAGCCAGGTATCACAATCAATGAATTAAAGAACAAATAATAATTAATAAAAAACATGAAAAAGTTATTTTTCTTATTCGTAGGTGCAGCACTTCTGACCTACTCTTGTTCACAGCCAGCTCCACAGAAAGAGGTGAATCCAGTTCTTTCCATCGAAGGTGGACAAATTCAGGGCGTAATGAACGCTGATTCTACCGTACTCATCTATAAGGGTATTCCTTATGCAGCAGCACCAGTAGGTGAACTGCGTTGGAAAAAGCCTCAGCCAGTTGTGGCATGGGAAGGTGTGAAAGTAGCAGACCAGTTCGGAAATGCTGCCATGCAAAGTGCTCATGATCCTAATGACGGTGTCTATGGAACAGAGTTCTATGCTGAAGATCCTGCTTTCTCTGAGGACTGTCTTTTCCTGAATGTATGGACTCCTGAGAACGTAGCTGGTGATGACAAGGCATCTCTTCCTGTAGCTATGTGGGTACATGGTGGAGCCTATTCTGCTGGATGGGGTCATGAAATCACCATGGATGGTGAGGCATGGGCCAAGAAAGGTGTAATCCTAGTAACCATCAACTATCGCTTGGGTATTTTCGGATTCCTCAGTCATCCTGAACTTTCTGCAGAAAACAACGGCATCTCTGGCAACTATGGTCTCTACGACCAGATTGCAGCGTTGAAATGGGTGAAAAACAACATTGCACAGTTCGGTGGTGACCCTGAGAATATCACAATCTTTGGCCAAAGTGCAGGTGGAGGCAGTATCAGAAATCTAGTCATCTCACCACTTAGCAGAAACCTCATGAAGAAGGCCATCATTCAAAGTGCAGGTGGACTTGGTGAATTCATCCCAACCCAAGGTACCAACCAGGAAGGATATGATGCAGAAGGCAAGGAAATCATGGACATGGGTGGTTACAAGACTTTGGAGGAAATGCGTGCTGCTCCTGCAACAGACCTAATGGGTTTAGTAGGCAAGTACATGGCTGAGAAACACAAATTCCTGATGCTTGCACCACATACCGACGGACAGGTTCTGACAGAAGATTTCGCTACAGCAACCTACAATAAGGACATTGCAGACATTCCATATATGCTGGGATACACATCCAACGATATGATGGACATGAGTGAGCAGCAGATTAAATTTGCAGCCGTACGCGATTCCCTTTCTAATCAACCTACTTACTGCTACCTCTTCAACCGTCCATTGCCAACCGATGGTAGGAAGAGTTTGGAGGGTGCATTCCACAGCAGCGAACTCTGGTATGTCTTCAATACACTGGACCGCAGCTGGAGACCTTTCACCGAAGCTGACCACCAACTGAGCGAGGAAATGGTAACCGCATGGACCAACTTCTGCAAGTTCGGAAATCCTAACGGTGAAAAAGAAGGTGCTTGGAAACCTTCAACAAAAGAAGCACCATTCACCTTTGAATTCAAGATAAAGGAATAGTTGAAAATCAAAAGTTAACACAGAAAAGGAAGAAACTCTTGGGGTTTCTTCCTTTTTTTTCTACCTTTGTAAGGCTAAAAGCGGCCTTTCTATGAAAAAACACATCTATTTTCTTCTTATACTGCATATTCTCTCTTTACCTGTGTGGGGACAAAGCCAAGAATTTAGACAGACACTGGCTGGAGAACAGATTCTCTGTATGGAACAGGACAGTCAAGGATACATCTGGATAGGAACCCTCCAAGGCCTTTACCGATATAATGGTTCCATGTTTCAAGCCTTCACTGCCAGAAACGATTCGCTATCTCTGAACAGTGACTATGTGAACCATCTTTTGACAGACCGTCAGGGAACACTATGGCTGACCAATGAATGTGGAATTGCAGCATGGAATGGATATGGATTCAAGAAGCCTGAGCAGTCTACCTACACGCCCATCATAGGCATCTATGACTTAAACGACTCCACCCTATTCTCCATCAAGATGCAGTCTTTGGAACTCCTCTCCAAAAAAGACTTGAAAACCCGGTATTCCACTTCTCTCCCATCCCAATCATTTATTCAAGTTCATGAATTTTCAAACAGGCAGAAAGAATTTTGGTTTTATCAGGACAACACCCTATTTGTCTTGGACCAAAGCCTGAAACAACAAAAATCTCTACCAAGCTCTTTCTACATACAAAAAATGACTGTAGATGAGGAAGGCAACCGGATATGGGTTTATAATGAGCGAATGCTTTCTTCTTATAACCTAAAGACACATGAAGAAATGCCACTGGAACCAGAAATGAAAAAGTGGCTTAACAACCATCCCCACATCCTTTTCGTGGAAAAATACGATAAGAATGAACTGCTTATAGGCCTTGAAAACGACAAACTGTACCTTTATAATGTGACTTCAGGAAGTATCAGTCCCATTGATTTTAGGGTTCACCTTTCACCTGAAGAGTTTTCTTGTTGCCTAGTAGACAAAGGCAAGAACATTTGGATAGCAGACAAAACTGGTAATCTGCAGTTCTTCCCCCATTTCACCGCATCTTCCACCATTTATCTGGAAAGTTTCGCTAACCAAAAACTCCCTATCATTAACTTGCAGACTGACCCACAGGGCTTCATCTGGCTACTTTCCTATAATGAGATTCTCTCTTACGACAAAACATCGGGACAGATTCTCTCTAGAAGGAAAATAGACCACATGCTCAACCATTACATGAATGCAAAGTTGGGATACTTCATCGTTCCATACTCTCAAAACATCGAAGTGCTGAAACTGGAAGCAGGAAGAATAACCGAAGAAAAGAGACTGGATGTTCCCTATACTCCAGAGGCCCTTTGCATGGATAAGGAAGGAACTATCTGGGCTGCATCTAAAAATAAGATTGGAAACATTCGAAAAAATAGTGTCTACAAGTCCATCAAGATTCCTAATGACTCTGTGAGCATAAAGAAACTGGTGCCTTCTGCCAGTTCTTCAAAACTATATATCGTAACAACCGACAATTACCTCTACGTCTGGGATGAAGCCCAAAAGGCATTTAATCACGTATATATCCCCATTCACAATCTAGACAATTTCTTTGACGATGATTCAGGAAACCTTTGGCTAGGTTCCTTCAATGAAGGATTAGTTTGCTATAATCCAGAAACAAAGGAAATCAGGCAATGGAATACTTCCAATGGCCTTCCGAACAACCATGCCAAAGAAATTACCATGGACCATGATGGGAAAATCTGGATAGCATCCAGCAACTACATTGCCAGACTTACACCCTCAACCAACCAATTCCTCTATGTCAAGGATATTAATTTAGGTTCTACTCCCGAATACATTAATACATGGATTACTGATGAGGGTACGCTTTATTGCCTGGGAAGGAAAGGTATTACCTACATTGACCCAAACACTGATGACTTCAGGGAACTGGAGAAGAATGCCGAAGAGATACCACTCTATCTAGATAAAATAGAAGGAGAAGGAAACAACTATACTGCCTCTTTTCTTCAAAAAGGGAAGCTAGACCTGAAACATAATGAAAACACTCTCCATTTCTACTTTTCAGGCATACGCTTTGAGCAAGGGTCACACCTCAACTACTCCTACAAGATGGAAGGACTGGATGAGAACTGGATTGAAAGCGGAACAAACCAATATGCAGTATACAGTTCACTTCCTGCGGGTGACTACATCTTCAAGGCCCGTGTGAAAAACCTCAACGGAGAATGGAGCCGGTCTGAACTGGAAATACCTATCCATATTAATCCGGCACCTTGGCTGTCCTGGTGGGCCTTCTGTCTTTATTTCCTTCTTTTGGCAGGTATTGTCGGAATCCTGATCTGGCTTTACATACGTCATAAAATCAGTTCTGAGCGGCTGAATTTGGTAGAGCGTGAGAAAGAAATGGCACAGGAGCAGATAGACTTTCTAGCCAATCTGAGCCATGAACTTCACACCCCACTGACACTCATCAATGCACCTTTGGCACAATTGCAACATAGTGGACACATCAATGAAAGCGACCGCGTACTCGTCAATCTGGCCATGAAAAATACAGAGAACCTTCGGAAACTTTCCGACCAAATCCTAGAGACAGGAAAGAAAGACCATCGGCTGGAAAATAGACTGGAAGTGACGTGGGATTATTTGCCAAACATTGTAAAAACCTTGGCAGATAATTTTCGGTTCATTGCAGCAGAACGGGGTATCAAGGTGGAAATAAAGACCGATACCAACGTAGGAAGTGGTTACTTTGACCGAGAGAAAGTGGAGAAAATTCTGAGCAACCTCATGAGCAATGCCATTAAATACACAGCTTCGGAAAATGGTGAATTGATGATTCATACATATCTGAAAGGAAACTCCATTTGGGTCAGTGTGAAAGACAATGGAACCGGCATTGCTCCAGAAAAGCAAAAAGAACTTTTCAAACGGTATAACAGACTCTCCATGGAAACTGAAAAACCAGAAATCTCCGGGCATGGAGTAGGTTTAAGCTATTCTCAATATCTGGCCCATATCCACCATGGTGAAATCATCTTTGAGCCAAGAAAATCGGGGGGCAGCAACTTCATTCTGAGCATCCCTTATGATAAATCGTCTTATGCAGAGAGTGAAATTGTCACTTCCCAAGTGGTTTCTTCAAATAAGGTCTCAACAGAGCCCCAAGAAAAGTCTGAAAAGCCTCTAAAAAGTCACACTGTACTAATCGTGGAAGACAACAGTGACATCAGGGACTACTTGAAAATACTATTCGAAAAAGACTATAATGTCACTACTACTGCTGATGGAATGGAAGCTTTGGAACATTTGGAAGCTGGAGCCCTACCTGATATTGTAATCAGCGATATTATCATGCCAAGGAAAGATGGCTACCAACTTTGCCGTGAAATCAGGGAAAATCAGAACCTAAGCAGGATTCCTATCATCTTATTAACTGCCAAGGATAGTATAGAAAGTCACTTAAAGAGCCTCAACCTAGGTGCAGATGCCTATATTCCCAAACCATTTGACCCATACATACTTCTCAGCCAAGTGGAGAATCTGATTAGGAACCGCAGTTATATTCAAAGTTTCCTGGCATCCAAAACTTCCAGCACTATAGAAGATATTAAAACTCAAGAATGCAGTGAACTGAAGGAAGACACCACCCCGGCCATGTCCATTTCTGAAGAAGACAAGAAATTCTTGGATAAAATCTACCATTTGCTGGATAAACACCTGAATGACAATAATTATACCGTAGCACTCCTTGCTCAAGACATTGGAATGAGCTTCAACACCCTCAGTGCACGCATGAAAATGCTTTTGGGTGAGACTCCACACTCCTTTATCACCACATATCGCATGAACAAGGCTCTGGAAATGTTGCGTAGTGGCAAGACTGTAAGTGAGGTTTGCTATAGTGTTGGTGCATCGGCCATCCAGAATTTCAGCCGAACATTTAAGGCTAAATTCGGGGTTCCACCAACCCAATTTGAACAAATATCCTAACTGACTACAAACGTTTCAAAGCTCGAAGTGTCCATTGAATACCTTTGGCCACACGCCACTCAGACTGGATGAAGTGATTACCGTTGTTCAGCTCAAAGACAGAAGCTATTCCCTCAGACTCCAATTTCTGCTGTAGATAACGGGTATTCGGCTCTGTAGTCTGCATCACTGCATTTTTAACCTTGCTCTCTTTGTTTCCAATGGAAAAATAAGCGGTCAACGGTTTCTTAGGGAAAGCATGCTCCTTTACATAGTCCATGAAATCTGGATACCAGAAGGATGCCGAGCAAGAAATGACCGAATCAAAAACCGAGGTATTATACATGGCCCAGTAAGCAAAAAGACCAGCTAGTGAATAACCAGCAATGACTCGATGCGTAACCTGGATTCTCTGTTCCACCTGAGGTATGATTTCATCGGTCAGGATAGGCAACCAGGCCGGAGCCCCACCTTCCATCTTTTCCTCACCTGGAAAAAGAGCCTCAGCAGCCCAGGGAGAAAGGTCACGGTTCCACCCTTCACCAGATATTTCTACCAAATAAAACTGTGGAACACTCAGCCTCTTACATTCATCCCATACTTGTTCCCCCTCCTTCTGAAAGGAATGGAAATAAACCACTGGCACAGGTTTCTCCCATTCTCCATAGATGGTAATGGTCTTATAGTGTAGTTGAAAAGATTGTTCTGACATAAGACTTTATTATTGATGCAAAGATAAGAAATATCGAGAAAAGAACAAAACATTAATTTCTAGAGCAGGCAACAAAAAAATGCAGCCGTTTCCCAGCTGCATTTTTTTCTATTATTAATAACCTTATTCCTCTGGATACATAGAATGATAGTAGTCTTCCAGTTCTACAGGCTTCTTAGTGTGGTTCTCCCACAATTGACGGACTGTAGGGCATTCCAAAAGACCTACCAGATTTGAAGTAACTGAATAACCTTTGTGAGTGAAATACTCATACCAGCTATTGTCTTCACTCTCCTCATGATTTGGATCCCAATAATCTTCACCTTCACCTGCCATATCATTATGAGCATGATCACCCGCAATAGACATCAAAGGATATACATTCATTACACCAGAAGTAATACCTGCTTCACGCATACGGTCGAGCACATTTTCCTTATAATTGTCAGGCATATCAACTGTACCTACAAAATAGTTAGGACTATACTCCTGCAGAGCCTCTTCCAACTGAGTGTAACGGATGTTTGCTTTGTAAGTATCATAGTTGTCAGGGTTACCATGACCCATGAAAGCTACCACACCTTTAGCAGCCTTATCGGCATACAGTGCATTCAATACTTTAGCAGCATTTTTCACATCATCCATGTTATTCAACAATGGAGTACCAAGTTTCAAGTTCACCTTTGACAAGTAAACATCATCCAAGTCACCTAAGCTGTTGTTAGCGAAATCCTTGATATAGTTGATTACACGGCTATACTCCTCACCAGGAATAACCTGAAGACTCTGAACCACAATTTCACTGTACTTAACGTTGCCCAGTGCATGAAGCCAGAAGTTAGGTGCATAGTAGTTACGGATTTCTGCCTTATCCTCACCCTCATCATTAGCATGCTCACCAGCAGCAGCACGGTTGATGCAGATAGCAGAACTAAATGACAGATAAACATCATACCCAGGATTTGCACTCTTGTACTCATCAACAGTCTTATCAAATGCCTTGAAAGCCTGCTGCCAAGTGGAACCGAAAGCAACCAGCAAGATAGCCTTGTCGTTCTTTTTCTGCTCACGAACCTGAGCGTCAACCTTAGATTGATAGGTAGTGTAGTTGTTGGTCACATCATCGTCGTCATCTGAACAAGATGTGAAAGTCATTGCACTGGCAACCATTGCCATCATTGCAATCAGAAGTGTTTTACTCTTCATCATAATTGTTTTGTTTTTTAGTTAATGTATTTATTTTCTTGCCTTGTCTGAATTTGATACTGAACGAAGCATAAAGTGTAGTTCCCGCACTGGTAGTACCCAAATGATAAGGATGCATAGTACGGTCCACATAATTGAAGATATTATCTACCCCCAACTCTACTCGGTAGGAAATAGATTTCTCTGCACGGCCAAAATCATGAGTGGTGTTCAGTCGCCAAATCTGGAAAGCTTTACCATTTCCATTGTTCTGATAAAACCTCTTGCTTGATCCTCTAGTGCTAAAGTTTACCCCAATACGGTAAGTGGGGGCAAAACGATGATTCCAAGTCAATGAAGCATTCCACTTATGATGTGCCATACCATCAATGGTCACCTCATCCAAAGTTTCATACTCTGAATTATATACATGAGCCTTGGTATCTAAATAGCTATAATTACCCCCTAAGGTCAGTTCTGAAGTTAGTTTATAGCTCACGTTGAAATCTGCCCCGTAGGTTTTGGCATCTTCCATATTCATATATTTACGGGCTATGATTCCATCACTTCCGTCACCCATATAAGAAGAGGTTACATCTTTAGGAATCTCACTCACTGGAACATTGACCAAGGTAATCATATTACCCAACCTATTGAAATATCCTGTAACAGAGGCTGTCAGCTTATCTCCTCTATATTCCAATCCCGTGCTCCAATAATTGCTGGTCTGAGCTTTCAAATCGGTATTACCCATATTGAAGAAAATGCTGGATCCCATGGCATGCAGATAGCGATAATGAAGTTCCTTGGTAGTAGGTGTCTTGAAGCCCTGGCTCCACCCCATACGAAGTCGGAAATCACCCAATGAGAACATTGTGCTCAACTTAGGAGTAGCCCGGAACCCGAAACCACCATTCTCATTCAATCGCAATCCTGCCGTTACATTCAACCATGAAATCAGGCTAAACTCATCTTGAATATAGAGTGCAGCAGTCCAGTCGTCGGCTGTGCCTGTAGCTGTACGCATGGGAGCATTCAGATAATCGTATCGGTATTCCAGTCCAGCACTCAATTGGTTCTCATACGGAAGGCTGAATACTCCTTTCAAATGGGCCATCACTCGCTGCTGATCGCTTTGCAGATTTTTTTGCCCAGCAAAATACGGGAAATAGTTGGTGAAGTTTCCGTTCGGGTCATAGCCATCGGCTAGTGTGGTGTCGGTGTACTTATAATAATAGGCATGCTTATTCCAGTCCACATCCAAGGTTACCACGTCTGTTCCCTTCAACTGCCACTTTCCTCCTACCGAGGCACTGGCATTTCGGTACATCAAATCATAAGTGTAAACATCGCACGAAGCATATTTTCCATTTGTGGGCCGGTTGATGTTCTTGATGTAGTAAGAGCCGTCGGCATAAAAATCCAAATGCTTTACAGGCTGGTACGTCAAGCGCTCAGAAACTTGCCAGTTGGTGTATTTATTCACCGTCTTGTTCCGGGAATCGGGAACTACCATGGCTTCTGTATATTCCTCAGAAGTATTTTGCCAACCATCAGTATGTTGAAGCTGGAAATTAGTGTACGACGTCCATTTTCCTGTGCTCAGTCCTACCCCATTATGCTGACGTAGGTCATTAAAGGATCCATAGCGAGTGGTATTTTCCAGGTAGATTCCATCGTTCAAGTGTTTTCTGGTGATGATGTTGATAACCCCTGCCATAGCATCACTTCCATAGAGAGCCGACTGGGCTCCTTTCACGATTTCTATCCTCTCAATGTTGTGTGGGTCGATGACACCCAGGTCGTTCTCCCCACCTACATCACCATGGATACGTTTCCCATCTATCAGGATTAAAATATAGGAATTCCCTAGTCCACCAAGCTGAATTTGGCTACCCATGTCACCTTCATTGAAGGCAAAGGAAGCAGTCAAGCCACCAAGGATTTCCTCAATGCTTTTACCACCATAGCTATCCAACATTTTTCTGGTGATGACCTCCGTCTGAACAGGTGCATTCTTCAGCAGATGCTGAGTACCCGTACCCGTAATCACCACTTCCTTCAGTGTGTCGCTCAATTCTTCCTGTGCCTGCACATGCATAGCACAAGTACCCATCATGATGATGAGTGCTGGCAAAAAATATTTCATTTGCAGATCTAAAATAACTAATTCCACCCCTTACCTGAGAGCAGAAATTCATTTAATGGAATTGGCAGGTCTTCTGGCTCACCACAAACTGGACGGTCTTCCCGATGTACTCCATCAGTGACACTATGAATGTCCAATTCTTCTAGATGTGGTTTACAGCTGCAGGAACAGCTCAGGTCTCTAACCTGATTCCCTTGCACAGCGTGCTGGTAGCACCCTGTTTCCAAATCCGGCGCAAAATTAGGACATATTTTTTAAAAGCAGAAATAATTTGCTGAACTTTTTGTTTACAAGGAGGTTTTATCAGCCGAAAACAGACAAAAACAATTCATTGTCTATTACTTTTTAAGATATTTAAAGAAAAACACACTTGCAGATACAAAGAAAAGGGGTAATTTTGTACTCGTAAAGCAGAGGAATAAATAATTTAAAATAATAAGGTTATACATTTAAATATATGCCAGAAGAAATAGGTAATCTTGCACTTTCAGATTTAATGCATTATGCCACCGTGCTATGTAAAAACATGATGGCAGCTATTATAGTCTTTGTCATCGGCCGTTTTATCATCAAACGGATATGCAGTCTTTTCGCTAAGATTCTTAAGAAAAAGAATGTGGAGATTTCACTGGAAACTTTTCTAAACAATTTTGTCTCCATTTCACTCAACTGTTTCCTTGTAATCATCATCATAGGTGTTCTGGGTGTGGAAACCAGTTCCATCTTAACCCTCATTGCTTCGGCTGGTGTGGCTATCGGTATGGCTTTGGGTGGAACACTGCAGAATTTTGTGGGTGGACTCATCATCATGATTCTTAAACCCTTCAAAGTAGGTGATTCCATCGAAGCACAAGGATATTTAGGTGTGGTGAAGGAAATCCTTATTTTCAATACCATCCTAACCACTTACGACAACCAAACTATCTATATACCGAATGGACTCTTGGCTACAGGCACCTTGAAAAACTATTCCAACCAAGAATTTCGACGTGTGGATGTGCCAGTGAGTGTAGCCTATGGTACAGACACGAATGAAGTGCGTGAAGTCTTGATGAAACTAATAGATGCAGATCCACGCATCCTCAATAATGAGGATTTTAAACCATCTATCCCTATGACAGCGATGGGCAACAGTAGCATCGACTTCGTCATCAGGGCTTGGGTTAATTCAAAAGATTTTTTCAGTGTGAAATACGATTTGACAGAAAAAGTGTACAACATCTTCAAGGAGAAAGAGATAGAAATTCCTTTCCCACAGATGGACATTCATATGCGTAACTGATAAATGCCATGAACGAAATCCCAAAAGACCCCATCATGTTGCTGAGCATGGTCAACATGAAACTCAGGGACAAATATGATTCCCTGGAGGAACTCTGCTATGAACTGGATGTCAATGAGGACGACCTGCTTAAAGAATTGAATCAAGCCGGTTTTGAGTATTACCCTGAGTTGAACCAATTCCGCTGATTTCCGATGAATACTAGGGAATTCATCGAAAAATTCCAGCAAGCAGATGTAAATAGTCTGGCCTTGCAAGCCGGCAAATATCCCGATGTGGATATGCCATTTGCACTAGACCAGATTGAGGGAAGGCAGACTGCACGAACTAAAATCCCTAGCTATTCTAAAAAGAATGGCATCCTTTATCCTCACCACCTTTCCATGGAACAATGTTCCTCTGAACTGACAGCTCTATATAAGGCTCATGTAGTGGAGAAGAGCTCTGATCCATCCGAAAGAAACATTTTCACCGACCTGACTGCTGGTTTTGGTGTGGACTTTAGTTTTATAGCTCCTTTATTCAGAAAAGCTACTTACGTTGAGCAACAAGAATATTTGTGTGAACTGGCACAGAACAACTTCCCTTTATTAAACCTATCCCATGCTCAAATTCTGAATGCAAACTGTTTAAAATATTTAGAACAGATGAATCCTGTGAGCTGGATATTCCTGGACCCAGCACGCAGAGATAAACATGGAAGCAAAGTTGTCTCCATCGCAGACTGTGAACCCAATGTGGAAGCCTTGGAACCTTTACTCCTGCAAAAAGGGAAAAAGATACTAGTCAAGCTCTCCCCCATGCTAGACATTACGCTAGCACTCCATACGCTAAAGCACATCCATGAAGTACATGTAGTTGCAGTGAACAATGAATGTAAAGAACTTCTCTTCATCCTGAAACAAGGAACCATATCCACCGATGAAATCAAGATTTCTGCCATAAATCTCCCCAAAAATGACCAAGTTTTCACTTTCTCCCCATCCGAAGAAGAAAAAGCTATAGTCGACTACGCTACAAAGGTGGAAGAATATCTTTATGAGCCCCATACTGCCCTGATTAAAGCAGGAGCATTCAAAAGTCTTGGAGCAAGATACGGATTGAAAAAACTCCATCCGAACAGTCATCTCTATACCTCTTCTGAGTGGATAAAAGATTTCCCAGGACGAATCTTTTCCGTGCAGCACACCTATGGTTTCAGTAAGAAAGAACTGAAGAATCTTCAAGAAATAAAACAGGCCAATATCACTGTTCGTAATTTCCCATCCAGTGTGGCAGAATTGCGTAAAAGACTGAAACTCTCTGAGGGTGGAGACCAGTACATTTTCTGCACCACCATGCAGCCCTCTGAAAAAATACTGATTCACTGCAAAAAGCCCCTTATTTCATAAAAATCCCTTAAATTAAGGTACGTGTTTGCGCAAAATTGGCTATCTTTATGCCCGAATTCAATTTTTCTTGAAAAGATATGGCCATTACCATTAAAAAAGTAGCAAATAAAAAAGAACTGAAGCAATTCATTCGCTTCAACTACGAACTATACAAGAATAATCCATACAAGGTACCTGAACTTTACGAAGACATGGTGGAGACATTCACCCCTGGAAAGAATCCCGCATTGGAGTTCTGCGACTGTGAATGTTTCCTGGCCTTGGACGGTGATAAGGTGGTGGGACGTGTAGCTGCCATCATCAACAAGCGGGCCAATGAGCGCTGGAAAGAAAATACTGTCCGCTTCGGCTTTATTGATTTCATTGACAATGAGGAAGTGAGTCAAGCCCTAATAGATGCAGTGGCTGAATTTGGTAAAAGCCATGGTATGGACAAGATTGTGGGGCCACTAGGCTTCACCGACCTTGATCCAGAAGGCATGCTTATTGAAGGCTTTGACCAACTGGGTACCATGGCTACCATCTACAATGACCCTTACTACCCACAACACATGGAAAAGATGGGATTCGTGAAGGCCAAAGACTGGGTAGAGTTCAAGATTATGGTACCGGATGAGATTCCTGAAAAGATGATGCGCATTGCTGAAATTGTCAAGCAGAAGTTCAACCTGCGTGTCGTGAAGATATCCAGTAGGAAGGAAATCAAAGAAAAGAACTACGGCCAGAAAATATTCGACCTCATTAACGAAGGCTACAAAGATCTGTTCGGTTTCGTGGCTCTCACTCAGGCACAGATTGACCTCTATGTAAAGACCTACCTGAGCCTGCTCAACTTAGACATGATAACCCTGGTAGAAACCAATGAAGGAAAGTTGGTAGGGGTAGGTATCACCATGGGTAGCTTGTCTGTAGCCCTCCAAAAAGCCAAAGGAAAACTCTTTCCTTTTGGTTGGTGGCCTCTGCTAAAAGCCCTAAAGATAAAAGAACCAGAAGGTATGGACCTATTGCTGGTGGCTGTAGCTCCTGAATATCAGAACAAGGGAGCTAACTCCCTCCTGTTTGCCGACATTATTCCTATTGCCATCAAGAAAGGATACAAGTGGGCTGAGAGTAACCCTGAACTGGAAGACAACCAAGCCGTCCAGAAACAATGGGCCTATTTCGAGACAAAGCAGCACAAACGCCGCCGCTGCTTTACTAAAGATATCAAATAAAACATTATAAGCATAATGAGCGAAGAAGTAGGACTGCCTCTAGAGGAGGCACAACCTGTTTATAACGACGAAAATATACGACATCTCTCCGATATGGAGCATGTGCGCACCCGCCCGGGTATGTACATCGGTAGGCTGGGTGACGGTTCCTCTTCAGAAGATGGAATCTATGTGCTCCTTAAGGAAATCATAGACAATAGCATCGATGAATTCAAAATGGATGCAGGCAAGGTCATCGAGGTTACCATCGATGATAATCTGCGTGTGGGTGTGCGTGACCATGGTCGAGGCATTCCTCAGGGAAAACTGATAGAAGCAGTTAGCATTCTGAATACGGGTGGTAAATATGACTCCAAGGCTTTCAAGAAAAGTGTGGGTCTGAACGGTGTAGGTTCCAAAGCCGTGAATGCACTAAGTTCTCACTTCGAGGCATGGAGCTTCCGTGAAGGAAAGGTACGAAAAGCTGTCTTCGAGAAAGGTGCACTCATCAGCGATGTAACAGAAAACACACAGGAAGACAACGGCACATACATTTTCTTTGAACCTGACAACACACTGTTCAAAAACTACAAGTTCCACGAGGAATATGTGCAGAACTTACTGCGCAACTACACCTACCTGAACTCCGGACTGACTATCATGTACAACGGTCAGCGAATCATTTCCCGGCATGGACTGGAAGACTTGCTGAACGACAAAATGGACAGCACCGCACTCTATCCTATCATTCACCTTAAGGGAGAAGATATAGAAATAGCCTTCACCCACACCAACCAGAACGGTGATGAGTACTATAGTTTCGTGAACGGTCAGTACACCCCACTGGGCGGAACACATCAGGCTGCTTTCAAGGAACACATCGCCCGAACCATCAAGGAATTCTACAATAAGCAGTGGGAACCGGGTGACATCCGTAATGGCATGGTGGCTGCCATTGCCATCAACATCCAGGAACCTCAGTTCGAGAGTCAAACTAAAATCAAACTGGGTTCCCTTACCATGGAACCCAACGGTGGAATCAGCGTAAATAAGTTTATCGGTGATTTCATCAAGACCGAAGTAGACAATTATCTGCACCGTAATCCTGATATGAACGAGGCCCTTTTCCAAAAAATCAATGAAAGCGAAAAGGATCGCAAGGCCATGGCAGGTATCACCAAGCTGGCTCGTGAACGAGCTAAAAAGGCAAACCTCCACAATCGGAAGTTGCGCGACTGCCGTGTGCACTTGAACGACACCAAGGGTGACCTCCAGGAAGAAAGTTCCATCTTCATTACCGAGGGTGACTCTGCCAGCGGTAGCATCACCAAGAGCCGAAACGTGAATACTCAAGCTGTGTTCTCCCTTCGAGGTAAGCCATTGAATACCTTCGGCCTCACCAAAAAAGTGGTGTATGAGAATGAAGAGTTCAACTTGCTGCAGAACGCTCTGAACATTGAGGATGGCCTGGAAGGACTACGATACAATAAAGTCATCGTGGCTACCGATGCCGATGTGGACGGTATGCACATCCGCCTGCTGATGCTGACCTTCTTCCTGCAATTCTTCCCTGATCTCATCAAAAAAGGCCACGTCTATATCCTGCAGACCCCCCTGTTCCGAGTAAGAAACAAGAAGAAAAAGCAGAAGGGGGAAAAGGATGCGGATAAGAAAAGAAAACGCAGCGAAGGACGTAATGAATACGAAACCATATATTGCTACAGCGAAGAAGAACGCATTAAGGCTATCGAGAAACTGAGTCCTAACCCGGAAATCACCCGATTCAAAGGTTTGGGTGAAATCTCACCTGAAGAATTCGAAGGATTCATCGGAGAAGATATGCGTCTGGAACAGGTTAACCTAAGCAAGGATGACCTGGTAAAGAAACTCCTGGAATTCTACATGGGTAAGAACACCATGGAACGACAGCAATTTATCATTAACAATCTAGTGGTCGAGGAAGACCGCCCAGAAGACTACGAATATGGAAATTAAACACAGAGCCCTTTTCACAGGCACATTCGACCCTTTCACCAAAGGCCATCAAAACATAGTGGCACGTTCACTGAATCTAATGGATGAAGTGGTCATCGGAATTGGAATAAACGACAGCAAACGTTGTCTTTTCAGTCTGGAAAAACGCCTGGAAATGATTACCAAACTTTATGAGAAAGAACCTAGAGTAAAAGTGGCCACCTACAAAGGACTAACTGCAGATTTCGCCAAGGAAATCGATGCCACCTGTATCGTGAGAGGTATACGCTGCGTGAAAGACTTCGAATATGAGGAGAGCATGGCAGACATTAACCGCCGCCTCAATGGTATAGAAACTCTTCTGCTCTTTACCTTCCCACAGTATAGCAGTGTGAGCAGTAGCATTGTGCGTGAACTCATCAGCTATGGGAAAGATGTATCGAAGTTCCTTCCCGAGGGAATGAAACTGGATTAACCTATGAAAAAAATACTCTTTCTGACTTGGGCCCTAGCTACCTGCCTAGGCCTGCAAGCACAAAGCAACAAGCAACTGCGGAAGTTGGAACTGGCCGAAGCTGCCATCAGTCGTTTCTATGTAGACTCAGTGGCTGAGGATAAAATTGTGGAGAGTGCCATCCGTGCCATGCTGAAGGAACTGGATCCACACTCTACCTATTCCACTCCCGAAGAAGTAGCTAAACTCACCGAACCGCTAGAAGGAAGTTTCGAAGGCATCGGTGTGACCTTCAACATGGTGGAAGATACCCTAGTGGTTATCCAGCCAGTGGTGAAAGGCCCCAGTGAGAAAGTGGGTATCATGGCTGGAGACCGTATCATAGCGGTGAATGACTCGGCCATTGCTGGAGTGAACATGCCACAGACCGAGATTATGAAACGCCTACGTGGCCCTAAGGGAAGCACGGTAAAATTGAGCATCCTGCGCCAAGAAGTGAAAAATATCCTTCATTTCAACGTAAAACGGGACAAAATTCCTGTGCACTCTCTGAATGCAGCCTATCTGGCTCACAGTGGTATCGGATATATCCAGTTCGACCAGTTCGGACGGCACACGCATGAAGAAATGATAGAAGCCATCCAACGGCTACAGGCTGAAGGCATGGAGTCCCTCATCATAGATCTTCAGGACAACAGTGGAGGCTACTTAGATGCTGCCATTGACATCGTGAACGAATTCTTGAATGTCAATGAACCCATCGTCTATACAGAAGGAAGGAACTCACCCCGAAGGGAATACCGGGCCAACGGAAGAGGAATGTTCAAGAATCTGCCACTGATGATTCTAGTCAACCAAAACAGTGCTTCGGCTGCCGAGATTCTGGCAGGAGCCATTCAGGATAATGACCGAGGAACCATCGTGGGACGGAGAACCTACGGGAAAGGACTGGTACAACGTGCCATGGCTCTTCCCGATGAGAGCATGATGCGACTGACCATAGCACGCTACTACACCCCATCCGGACGTTGCATCCAGCGCCCTTACGAGAAAGGACATAAGGAAGACTACAACATGGACATCCTGCACCGAATTGACAGTGGAGAACTGTTCCATGAAGACAGCGTCCACCTGGACAAGAGTGTGGTGTACGAAACCCTCAAGGATCATCGGAAAGTGTATGGCGGAGGAGGCATTATGCCCGATTTCTTCGTACCGGTAGATACCATGCAGACGAATCTGTACTACCGCCAACTGGCTGTGACCAGCGCCTTTGTGAAGACTACCTTGAAATATCTGGACAAACACCGGACACAACTGAAGAACGACTACCCTACCTTCGACAGGTACTATGCCTACTTTGAGGTAGACCAGGAACTACTGGACAATGTAGTGGCAGAAGGAAAAGCTGCAGGGGTAAAATACGATGAAAAAGGGTTCCAGGAAGGCCTCAAGATGATTAAGCTGCAACTGAAGGGACTCCTGGCCAGGGATCTTTGGGATACCAGTGAATACTTCCAGATTTTAAACCAAGTGAATCCTATCGTACAAAAAGGATTAGAACTTCTTGAAGAATAAAGAATGAGTGATTTCAACATCAGAGAACAACAAAATAGTTCAGACCGCGAGTTTGAGAATGCCCTGAGACCTCTCCGTTTTGAGGACTTCAGTGGGCAGCAGAAAATCGTGGAGAACCTGCGCATCTTCGTGCAGGCTGCCAAACTGCGTGGTGAACCACTAGACCATACCCTGCTTCACGGCCCTCCCGGACTGGGAAAGACCACACTGAGTAACATCATAGCCAATGAGTTGGGTGTGGGTTTCAAAGTAACCTCAGGCCCTGTACTGGACAAACCGGGAGACCTAGCTGGACTGCTTACCTCACTGGAACCGAACGATGTGCTCTTCATCGATGAGATTCACCGTCTGCAACCTGTGGTGGAGGAGTACCTCTACAGCGCCATGGAAGACTATCGTATCGATATCCTGATAGATAAGGGACCATCGGCCCGGAGTATCCAGATAGATCTGAACCCGTTCACCCTGGTGGGAGCTACTACCCGAAGTGGCTTGCTCACTTCTCCATTGCGCGCCCGATTCGGCATCAACATGCACCTGGAATACTACGATGCTGATACATTGACCCGCATCGTGAACCGGTCGGCACAGATTCTTAAAATGCCATGCGACAGTAAGGCCGCAGCAGAAATCGCACGCCGAAGTAGAGGAACGCCTCGTATCGCGAATGCCCTGCTTCGCCGTGTCCGCGACTTTGCCCAGGTAAAGGGAAATGGTCGTATCAATCTGGAAATTGCCAAATACGCACTGGAAGCATTGAACATCGATACCTACGGACTGGATGAGATAGACAACAAGATTTTGCTCACCATCATCGACAAGTTCCGGGGAGGTCCTGTGGGAATCACCACCATTGCAACCGCACTGGGTGAGGATGCAGGCACCGTGGAGGAAGTCTATGAACCATACCTCATCCAAGAAGGTTTCTTGAAAAGAACCCCACGAGGACGTATGGTAACAGAACTAGCATATAAACACCTGGGAAGAAAGATGATTCTGGACGGAGGAATCCCAGGACTATTCGATTAACACCACATGATAAGCTATCAGACCGACGGGGTTAAAATGCCCGCCATAAAAAGAAGAGAGAACTCCGCATGGGTAAAGCGCGTGGCTGCCACCTATGGGAAAAAAGTAGGCGATGTGGCCTATATCTTTGTAAACGATGATAAGATTCTGGAGGTAAACCAGCAGTATCTTCAGCACGATTACTATACCGATATCATCACCTTCGACTATTCAGAAGGAGATGTCATCAGCGGAGACTTGTTCATCAGCCTGGATACTGTACGCACCAATGCAGAACAGGTGGGAGCTACCTATGAACAGGAACTCAACCGGGTAATCATTCACGGCATTCTGCACCTGTGCGGGATAAACGACAAAGGCCCCGGTGAGCGTGAAATCATGGAAGCTGCCGAGAACAAGGCCCTCTCCATCCGATGAAAACAGTAAAAACACATGATCATAATATGAAGAAAATCTTTACCTTATTGATATGCCTTATCTGTGCCTCCAGCATGAAGGCCGATGAAGGCATGTGGATGCTGAACAGACTGAGTGAGGCTACCTTGAAGCAAATGAAGGCTATGGGCCTGGAACTCTCGGCAAAAGATCTTTATAATCCGTATGGAACATCCCTGAAAGATGCGGTAGTGAGCTTCGGAGGATTCTGCACCGGAGTGGTGGTGAGCCCTGACGGACTGGTCTTCACGAATCACCACTGCGGATTCGATAATATCCAGCAACATTCTTCCACGGAGCATGATTACCTGAAGAACGGTTTCATTGCCCGTACCCGTGCTGAAGAACTTCCTAACCCCGACCTCTTCGTGAGTTTCCTGGTTCGCACCGAAGATGTGACCCAGCGTGTGCTGGGCTCTGTGCCTGCCAATGCTACCGAGTTAGAACGGGAAGAAATCATTGATTCCATCTGCTCACTCATTCAGAATGAGGTGCTGGAAAATGATTCCACCCTCTCTCCTATCGTATCTCCTTATTTTGCCGGAAACGAATATTACCTCTCCGTCTATAAGGATTACCGCGATGTGCGTCTGGTCTTTGCTCCCCCTTCTAGCGTGGGCAAGTTCGGTGGAGATACGGACAACTGGGTTTGGCCTCGTCACACAGGCGACTTCAGTGTCTTCCGTATCTATGCGGATAAGAACAACAAGCCAGCTACCTACAGCGAGGATAATGTGCCTTACCGTCCAGCCAGATACGCCCCCATTTCCCTGAAAGGCTATCAGGAAGGAAGCTTCAGTATGACCATCGGCTTCCCCGGTGAAACCAGCCGTTATCTCTCCAGCTTCGGCATTCAGGAACGCATGGAAGGCTGGAATGCAGCCATGATTCAGGTGCGTGGCGTGAAGCAGGCCATCTGGAAGAAACACATGGATGCCAATGCTGCTATCCGTATTATGTACGATTCCAAGTATGCCAGCAGCTCCAACTACTGGAAGAATTCCATCGGTATGAACGAGAGCATCGAGAAACTGCATGTCCTGGAACAGAAGAGAGAACTGGAGCAGAAACTGAACGACTGGATTAGCCAGCGCCCGATGGAACGGGCTAAATATGCCAATGTCATCAGTAAACTGAAGGAAAGCTATGCGAAACGGAAAGACGGAGTGCGCACCTTCTACTTCCTGGTAGAAAGTTTCTTCTCCAGCTCAGACCTTATGCAGATAGCCCTGCAAGTCATGTCTACCGATTTCTCCGAAGAGGAGGAAGAAGGTATGGCACAGTTGCGCCGCATCGTGGAAGGCTACAAGGACATCGACCTGAATGTAGATAAGGAAGTTTTGCTAGCCATGCTCCAAAACTATAAGGAACAGGTGAAAAACACGGAGAATGCCCTGCCCGACACCTATGCCCGCATAGACACCCTCTACGGTGGAAACACCCAGAAATTCGTAGACGATATCTACGCTAACACCGCCTTCACCTCGGAAGATAGCCTGCTGGTGCTCCTGCAGAAAGAGCCCGATAAAATCATGGCAGACCCTATGATGGCCATCACCCTGGATATGTACCTAAAACTCATGGAACTGCGCATGAAGAACCGCGAGGAAAGCTTTGCCATCGAGGAGAATGAAAGACTGCTGAACGCTGCCATCCGAGAAATGGATATGTCGCAAGCATACTATAGCGATGCCAACAGCACCATGCGTATGAGCTTTGGAACCGTGAAGAGCTACACCATGGCCAACGGACAGAACTCTGGTTTCTACTGCGGCACACACGGCCTCATAGCTAAAGCTTCTATTCAGTCGCAAAACAAAGACTACTTCCTGGAAGATGAAATGGTGGACCTTATCCAGAGCAAGAAATACGGCCCTTACAAGGACAAGAAGAGCAAAGACATGCAGCTCTGCTTCCTCACCACCAACGACATTACCGGTGGAAACTCCGGAAGCCCAGTCTTCGATGGTAAGGGACAGCTCATCGGTCTGGCATTCGATGGCAACTGGGAAGCCATGAGTTCCGACATCACCTTTGACTCCGACCTCCAGCGCTGCATCAGCGTAGACATTCGCTACGTGCTCTACATGATAGACAAGTGGGGCGGTGCCAGCAATCTGATAAACGAACTGACCCTAAATAAGAAATAAACACTATACCTTATTATATATTATGAAATACAAAACACTATTTGCAGGTGCCCTTACCCTTCTGCTGGGATTGGCATCATGCGGAGGAAACAACGCAGCCAAACAGGAGAGCCAGATGAATGTGGATGAATCTGGCCTGCTGCTCCGAGGAGAATCTACCCCAGCACTGGATGCAGCCTTCGACCAGTATCTCAGTGCCATCCAGAAGGACAGTATGGACATCCACTCCATCATGATTCTTCAGCATGGAAAAGTGCTGAAAGAAAAATGGATGAGCGAAGGTGCACCTGAAAAGGCACATATCCTGAACAGCGTGAGCAAGACATTTACCAGCACGGCAGTAGGCTTTGCCATCAGCGAAGGACTGCTGAAACTGGACGACAAACTCATCGATGTTCTTTCAGAATACGCACCAGCCGACCCACAGGAAAACCTGAAGAAAGTAACGGTGAAAGACCTGCTCACCATGAACTGCGGACAGGAAATAGACCCACTCTACACCCTGAACCGCCAAGACACTACCCTGAACTGGGTACAGAACTTCATGGTACAGCCATTCCTGCATGAGCCAGGCACCTGGTTTGCCTACAACAGCACCGGAACCTACCTCCTCTCTGCCATGGTACAGAAGAAGGCAGGCATGAAAGTGCTGGACTACCTCATGCCAAGACTCTTTGAACCCCTGCAGATTACCCCAGACCATTGGGACGAGCACGATGGCATCAATGCCGGAGGCTGGGGACTTTACCTCAAGACCGAAGACCTGGCTAAGATGGGACAGCTGCTGCTTCAAGACGGAAAATGGAACGGGAAGCAACTCCTGCCCGAAGGTTGGGTAAAAGAAGCATCCAAGAAACAAGTTCCATCCGTACCTAACATGGTTCGCCCAGACGAAGTAGAGAAGGCAGGACTCACTCCAGAGAACAGCGACTGGGTTCAGGGTTACGGTTACCAGATGTGGCGTTGCCGACACAATGGTTTCAGAGCTGATGGTGCAAACGGACAGTACATTCTAGTCTTCCCAGACCTGGATGCCGTCATTGCCGTAACGGCCAATGTACAGGACATGCAGAAAGAGCTGAATGAAATTTACGATACCATCCTTCCATCCCTAAAATAGGGTAGGTGTAGACGATTTTAAGCTTTATGCGCAGAAAAAACCACGCGAAAAGAAAAATTTGAGGGTGTTTTTAAAATTCTCCACGTTTTTTTTTGTTTTTTTAGTTTTTTCGGCTTAGCTTTGCATAATCATTGGGCAAAAAGTGCTCGCGGCGGGACTTAAACTGGCCCCAAAGCATAATGAGAAACTATTTTATAACCTTAAATAAAATAACTTTATGAGAACAAAAAACCTTTGTAGACGTTTGTGGGCGCTCTTGTCCTTCTTCGTCTTGTCTGTTGCCCTTTCTGGCAGTATGGCTCTGGCCGCTGTCATGGCAACCGTAGAGGGTCAAGTAGTTGACCAAAATGGTGAACCTATCATCGGAGCATCAGTTCTGGTAAAAGGTACCACCAACGGATCCATCACCGACTTTGATGGTAATTTCACCCTTCAGAACGTGGACAACAACGCCACACTCGTTGTTTCCTACGTGGGCTACATCACTCAGGAAGTGAAAGTCACAAGAGGCAAAATGAAGATTGTCCTTGTAGAAGATTCCAAAGTACTTGAGGATGTTGTCGTAGTAGGTTACTCCACTCAGGCAAAGAAGGATATCACCGGTTCTGTAGCCGTTGTATCCCGCGACGCTTTGACCGAGGTTCCAGTGGCAACCTTCGCTGAGGCACTTCAGGGTAAGGCAGCAGGTGTTACCATCAACAACTCCGGTGGTCCTGCAGGACAGACCACTATCCGTGTACGTGGTGTGGGCTCCGTTAACGGTTCTGACCCATTGATTATCGTGGACGGTGTACAGGGAGTCGACATCAACTCCGTCAACCCTAACGACATTGAGACCATGCAGGTATTGAAGGACGCCGCTGCAACTGCAGTCTACGGTGCCCGTGCTGCTAACGGTGTCATCATCGTTACCACCAAGCAGGGTAACAAGGAATCCAAGGTCCGCGTAAACTATAGCGGCTATGTTTCTGCTTCCAAGATGGCCAACAGCGGTTTCCACATGCTGGGTGCCTATGACCTGGTACAGGCTATGAAGCAGGCAAACTATAACATTGTAACCTATCGTGACGGTGCAGACAACCCACTGTACAACGGTGAGATGCCTTACCTGATCACTCCGGGTAGCTACTCTGTTGACGCAGCTGCTGCCCTCCTGGGTGTAACAGGCTATGACAAGAGCACAACTCAGGGCCGTCAGGCTATCCTTGAGGCTGCAAGAAATGCTTACAACTACAAGAACGCTCAGTACTACCAGCTGTCTTCCTACTACTACAACATGGATATCCTGGGCATGAGCGAGGCTGATGCACGTCGTGGTACAGACTGGTGGAAAGAGGTTACCCAGACCGGTATCTCACACAACCACGAGCTTTCATTCCAGGGCGGTACCGACAAGGGTATGTACGCTGTATCCCTTGGCTATTCAAACCGTGAGGGTGCACTGAAGGGCTCTGAGTTCGAGCGCTACAACCTGCGTGTGAACAGCACCTTCAACCCAACCAAGCACTTCACCTTCGGTATCAACTCAAGCTCTGCTTTGATGACATTCCTTGGTGAGCGTGGTTCTATGGCTGATACCTCTGTATTCGGTCAGACCTACACCCTGTCTGCACTGGTTTCTCCTTATGACCTGGGCGGATACTTCGGCGGTGCACGTTCTTACTTGTATGGTAACAAGCTGGGCCGTGACAACTCTCCATTGTCAACTGTTATGAATGCCAACGGTGACTGGAGCCGCAACTTCCGCATGCAGACTGCAGTATTCGCAGAGATCAAGGATCCTTGGATCAAGGGCCTGAGCCTGCGTACCCAGTTCGCAGTCTCCCTGAACGGTGGCTGGTATCGCGGCATGAGCGAGAAGTCAACTTCCTGGAACCCAGAGGGTACCACTACCGATACTCTTTCCGAGAACGCTAACTGGTCATTCACCTGGCAGTGGACTAACACCGCTACTTATAAGACTCACTTCTTAGACCACCACGACCTGACAGTCGTACTCGGTATGGAGTCATTGAAGAACGGTATCGGCCACAGCCTCTCTGCTTCAAAGAGCAACTATACCTTCCCAGCTGACCAGAATACCTGGACACTGGACAACGGTTCTGCCATTTCCAGCGTAAGCGGTTCAAGAAACGGCTACTACACTATGTTCGGTTACTTCGGACGTGTTGACTACTCTTACGACGGCAAGTACCTGTTGACTGCTACCATCCGTCGAGACGGTTCTTCACGATTCGGTTCTGCTAACCGCTGGGGTACCTTCCCATCAATCTCTCTGGGTTGGCGTGTATCCGACGAACCGTTCCTGGCTAAGGCTCACGAGACATGGCTCGACGACTTGAAGTTCCGTGCAGGCTACGGTACTACCGGTAACTCCAACATCTCCAACTACAACTACGCATTCCAGTACGGTACTGGTAACTCCTACAGCTTCGCATTCAACGGTGTCAACCCTATCGCAGGTTATGTAAACACCGTATTGGGTAACGTGAACACCAAGTGGGAGACCGTGAAGATGTTCAACGTCGGTGTCGACCTGACTGCACTTCGCAACCGTCTGACTGCAAACGTCGACTTCTATATCAAGACTACTTCTGACATGCTTCTGACTGCAGCTTACACCAAGCTGGCAGGTTCCGGTTCACTTCCATACGTGAACATCGGTGCAATGAAGAATACCGGTGTTGACATCACTTTAGGATGGCGTGACAGAATCGGTCAGTTCGGCTACAACATCAGCGCTACCGCTTCCTGGTACAAGAACGAGGTTACTAAGCTGGGTGCTTCAATCCTCTACAGCGGTGATAACCGTATCGGTGAGCAGGCTTCCATCACTACGGTTGGCCAGCCTATCGGTATGTTCTACGGCTACGAGGTTGACGGTATCTACACCAGCCCAGATGACGTGAAGAGCTACGGCGTTACTCCTCTGGGTGCTGCAAGCATCGAGTCTGCAGCTCAGACCAGCGTAGGTAACTACAAGTACAAGGACCTGAACGGCGACAAGGCCATCACTTCTGCCGACCGTACATACATCGGTAACCCACACCCAGACCTGACCGGCGGTATCAACATCGGTTTGACCTGGAAGAACTGGGATCTCGGTACTTATCTGTACTACACACTCGGCAACGACCTGATGAAGGCATACGAGGCACACACTCTTTGGGGTATGCTTGCTATGAACTTCTCTTATGACCGTCTGGAACGCGCTTGGAGCCACGAGAATCCTCAGGGTGACCTCCCACTGTTCGTAGGTACCGAGTCTGGTGTTAACACTCAGATGAACAGCAACTACATTGAGGACGGTTCTTACCTGCGTATGCAGACTTTGACTCTTGGCTACACTCTTCCAAAGAGCCTGACCAAGAAGCTTACCCTGTCTAAGGTCCGCGTATATGCTCAGCTGGGTAACGTATTCACCATCACCAAGTACTCCGGTCTGGATCCTGAGGTTGCTTCCTTCGGTAACGACCGCCGTATGGGTACCGACTACGGAAACTACGGTATTCCACGCCAGTATCTGCTTGGTCTGAATGTTGAATTCTAATCGTTAACCTGAAACAGAAAATAAATAAAAACATTTAAAGTAGAACAACTATGAAAAAATCATATATTTATTCTGCACTGTTGGTAGCGGGATTGGGGTTTGCTACAAGCTGTAGCGACGACTTCATGACTCTGGATCCTATCGGTGCAGTAAGTGAGAGCACCCTGGCAACCGAGGATGGTATCGACCTTCTTCTGGCCGGTGCATACACCGCTCTGTACGCTCAGGAAGGCCACAACTGGGATATGGGTTACAGAAGCTTGAGTGGATGGGTATTCGGTGACGTGATCGGCGGTGACGCCAACAAGGGATCCACCGCAGCCGACCAGCCAGACGCATCCAACCTGGAGCAGTGGCTGTTCCTGGACAACAACCCTTACCTGGATGGTAAGTGGACTGCATGCTACGAGGCAGTAAAGCGTGCAAACTCCGTACTGAAGGTTGCTGAGTTGCTTGATCCTAGCAAGGCCGTAACCTATCAGGCACAGGCACGCTTCATCAAGGCTGTACAGATGTTCGAGGCTATCAAGGTGTTCGGTGCACACGTACCATACGTTACCCTGGAGGACTTCCTGGCTAACACCGACCCTCAGGTAAGCAACGTGGACGAGAACGGCAACCTGATCTTCGTATGGGACAAGGTAGCTGAGGACTTCAAGTTCGCTGCCGACAACCTTCCTGACTCCTGGGACGGCGAGAACAAGGGCCGTGTAACCAAGTGGGCTGCAAAAGCCATGCTGGCTAAGCTGTATCTCTACTGGTCTTCTCCATACAACGGAAAGAACGGTGCAGGTGCAAACCACTGGAGCGACGCCTACAACCTCCTGAAGGAGATCATCGCTAGCGGTAAGACTTCCGACGGTCAGAAGGCTGGTCTTGAGCCATCTTACTACAAGATCTTCACCCCAGAGGGCGACTGGACTTCAGAGAACGTGTTCGACGTACAGTATCAGATCAAGGACAACACTGCATGGCAGGTATGTACCATCAACGGTTCACACGCTCCTGCTCCTCAGTTCATCTCCGGTGCATGGGGATTCTACCAGCCATCTTACCAGTACACCAACAGCTTCATCACCGACGCAAACGGTCTGCCAGCTGCTGACTATCTGACTCATGAAGTGCTCTGCAAAATGAACGCTGACGGTACTGCTGCAGTTAGCGACCTGGATACCTATGTTGACCCACGTCTGGATATGACCGCTGGCCGCTTCGAGGTTCCTTACTATGACTGGGGTACTCCTCATGGAAATGAAGTTGGTACTTACATCCGTGCCGTTGACAACGCAGGTCTGTTCTTCAACAAGAAGTACAACCCTATGGCTTCCGAGGCAGGTGCCATCAACGACTGTCCATTGGCATCCGACAAGAACCTTCACGTAATCCGCTTCTCTGAAGTTCTTCTGATGGCTGCTGAGTGCGCAATCCACGAGGGTGACTACAACACCGCACTGGGTTACATCAACCAGATCCGTTCACGTGCTGCAAACAGCGCATGGTGGATAAGAAACGATGAGAATCCTCACACCGGTATTGCTAACGGTCAGGTTGTAGCTAAGAACACTGCTGCTAACTACCGCATCAGTACTTATCCTGACGGCTACATGAACGCATCCAACGCTATGGATATCCTGAGACGTGAGATCCGTCTGGAGATCGGTATGGAGGGTAACCGCTGGTTCGACCTCTGCCGCTGGGGTATTGTAAAGGATGAGCTGACTAAGTATGCTGCATTCGAGAACAAGTACATTCCTAAGTACAACAACGGTTACAACAGTGACTGGATCTGCTTGCCATTCCCTAACAACCAGGTTAACGCTGCTGACGGTCGTTTCGTTCAGAACGGTACATGGGGTGGACATGATTGATAAATTGTCGATAACCTAATAAAAAGGGCTTGGCCGAAAGGTCGGGCCCTTTTTTCATTCCCCACCCCACACATTCGTATCGTAACACGGATGTTACGTTACGATTATATGCAGCAGAAATCCATACGCATCCATCCGTAACAAGCCCTAAAAATTACCCTCAAGCAGAAAAGGGAGAAATTCCAGGAAGAAAAGAGAAACCGAGGAAAAATGGAAGGAAAAATATAAAAATGAAGAATAAATAAGTAGATATAATATATATAATAATATATATATAATATATATAATATATTAATAATAAGATAGTTAGCAATTTTTCTCTTTCAGTTCTCCCAGGCTCACACAAAGCTGAACGTAACGTAACATGTTACGATAAGGAAAATGCTCATTTTGTGGTTTCTAAAAATTACTGTATTTTTACCGAAGAAAAGGAAAAAGCTATGCAGAAGAATTCCAGAAAACTGAATAAGTTCAGAAAACAGGTGGCAGAACTGCTGGAGCAGTTTGGGTATGAGTGTTACTTAAAAGATGGAAAGGGAAGAAAACCTTTTGCATTCTCAAACTGCCGAACACCTAGAGTGGATGAAATGGCCATAGAGGATGATCTAAAGAAGTTCAACAAGGGCGAAGCCTATTATTACTGTGAAAACGTAGGTGCCGATTTGGATTACATGACCAGATGTTATCAGTTGGACCCTGAAGACACTACCCCCCTCTACCTGAAACGAGAGGAATTCTATGAATATCTTCTTTGCGGTCAAGAATTCAGACATCTCACACCCGATGACGAGGAGATGATGGTTCAGGTGGATTTGCTAGACCAGCAGAAAGTAGAGCGAAACACTTTCCGTGCCGTGATGAATTGGAAAGGCCTTCAAGAGAATGATTTCCTGTGGGACTTCATCATCTCCGTGAACTGCATGCCACTGGTGGCTGTGGTGATAGAACCTACCACCCCTGGAAACAAGCCCCTTCAAGATGCTTTGGACACCCTACAGAAGGAGCTAGAGGCAGATAAAACTTTGGGCACCTACGTGCAGTTCTGCATGGTAAGCGACGGCAAACACACACTAGTCGGTTCCGCATCGGACCCTATACAGAACTATAAACCTTGGAACTCCCTCATGGGTGAGGAAAACCCCAAGGAAGACCCCCTCATGCCTTTCCTATCCATGCTTCGCCCTGACCGGCTCATGAATATCCTGCTTAACTATAACCGCATCATGAACATCACCCTGGAAGAGACAGCCAGTTTCCTTCCAGACTGCCACGTGTTCTTTGGCGTGGAAAAAGCCCTCAGTGCCATTCAGCAGATGAAAGTGGATGAGGACAGCCCACAGGAGGTGGGACACATCCGGTTCATAGAGGCAGAAGAAAACTTGAGTCGGACCATTTTCGGGGGACAAGCTACTACCTCCATGCAACTCTTGGAAGACCGCCTCTTCCTTTCCGATTACCTTCCAGAGGATATGATGGTTCTGCAGATTCCTGAAGAAGGTAGTGTAGAAGAAATGGGAGGATTCCAGGGAGGCAAATTCCTATTCATCATTGGCCCCGATGTTTCCTATGTTTTTATCGAAGAGTTGCTGGAAAACCACCCAGAGAGCAAAGCCATCCAGATAGCTACGGCTCCACTAGGCCCTACCCTTAAACGCTTCATCGGCCCTTGCTTGTATTCACCCACACATATCATTCATATCTATGAGTGATTTCAGTTCCAAAACATATTGGGATGGGCTCTTAGACCAGCTTTCCCACCTGTCCACTCAGTTTGGCCTGATTCCACCAGAATCAGACTACCATAAAATGGGTCAGGATTTCCAGGAATCACTCCGTCTGCTGCTGATAGACGCATGGAAGGGAGCCAGTCCGCTAAACCGATTCTCTGCCAAGGAAAACCGGCAGCAGCCAGCAGAAGAAGCCCCTCAGCCCGAAGCTCCGGTGAAACGGAAGAAAGAACGTTACAAGCCTACTGCAAAATCTTATTTCTCCGAGCAAGAAGAGCCAGAACGCATGGAGCAGCTCTTTACACAACTATATGCCCAATGCTCCAGAGCCGATGATAAGAAGAATATGCATCTTAATGGTATGTTCGTTACACCCTCTGATTTTTTAGGCTGCCTTTTCATGGCCTGTATGAACAACTTGAAGAATGACGAAAGGTTTAATATAAAAGCATTCTTCAATCTATTTGAAAAAATAAAAAGCCAGCTGGGTAAGGCATGCCCTGTCATAGTGACTTATAGTGCTGTACAGAAAAAACTCAAAGCAAAGAAGATACTTGGCAATTGGGTAGAAGACTATGACAAGTCTACGGAGAAAAAATTCTCAGCTGAAAGGGAAAAGGCTAAACAAAAAAAGGGGTACTTAACCGAATGGACAGAAATCAATAAACTAGTCTTGGAAGAAGGAAGAGCTGTGGGTCTATTCCCTTCTGCTACTCTACTCAAAAAGTGATTTTTCACACAAATAATAGTTTCTCTCCAAAAAAGTGATTTTTTCCCCAAAAAGTCACTTTTTTTATTTTCTTGAATTTCACTATTTTAAATTTCCGTTTCATCCGACGCACAAAATTCGTTTGTTCGTCGGATGAATAATCTTCGTCGTACCCCCCATTTCTGTCGTACCTTCGCAGTATCAATCGCGATTGAATATATTTATTTAAAATTTTAATCAATAAAAAAGTCATGAAAAAGCTAATTACTTTCGACTCCTGCGACTCAGTAAAGAGTCCAAAAGCCTTCCCTTGCACCCAGGAATGGCTGGAGTCACAACTAGACAGCGAGAAGGTGCAACATTTATGCGACGAGGTTCGCCTTGGAAACACTGAAGCTAAGCAGCAGCTACCAGCCGTATGCTTCCACGCCCACTTTACCGATGGGCACCGACACAATGAGAGTGCTAAGCCATCCTTGCTGGCAAGCATCGACGTGGATGATCACAATGGAAACCTGCACTTGGAACCAAGACAGTTCTTCAAGGAACACATTGAACCTCGGTTGGGCACGGAACTGAAACACGTGCTCATGGTCTACATCACCGCCTCTGGCTACGGCTTCCGCGTGGTAGCTAAGAGAACCGGTCTGAAATCTCTGGAGGAAGAACAGCGTCAGCTCTTCCACTTAGTCTGCCAGGGCCTGCCTGAAGAGGCATTCGACAGCAGCACAAAGGACTTGGCTCGCGCTTCCTTCCTCACCACCCGTAAGGAATTGCTCTACATGAATACCGAGGAACTCTTCGGTGGAACCGTGGAAGTGAGCGATGAGAGCCTTTTTAAGGCCCCAGAAGGCACGGAAACCACTCAGGTGGAAGAATTACCCATCCTGCCCTCCATACGCGCTAAAATCAGCGAAAACAGAGCCATGCTGGACGATATCTACTACGATGACATTGTGCAGCACCTTATGCAGAAGCTGAACAAGCCGGGAGCCAAGGGAAACCGGAACAATAACGTGTACCGTCTGGCTTGCTACCTGCGCCACATCTGCGTGGATGTGAACCATGTGTTGAGTCTGGTGCCCCGATGGAACCTTCCGGAGCAGGAAGTGAGAAGCACAGTGACTCATGTGTGCCAGGAACTGAAACCCAGCACTCCGCTGCCCGGTGAACTGAGGCAGGTGCTGGATGCCTTAGACCCAGATAAGGAAAACGGAATGCTCAGTACCCCTCCAGCCATGCCCGCTAAGCTGCCCAATGGAATGAAGGAAATCCTGCGCCCTTACACCCCTAGCCACAGGGCTGCCCTGGCCATCTGCGCATTGCCTCCACTGGCACAGCTGGGTTATAAGGCACGCTTCGCCCTCAAACCTACTGAAGACCCGGAATATAAGGGAGATATGGTGACTTTCCTGGTTTGCCTGATAGCTGGGCAGGCTTCGGGTAAAAGCTCCGTGGGCAAGATGTCGGACCGACTGATGCGTGAGATGCAGAAAAAGGACGATGAAGCCAACCAGAAACTGCAGGATTGGAAGGATGAGTTCAATGCTACTGGAGCCAACAAGGACAAGAAAAAGAATCCGCATGTGGACAAAACCATTGTGCCACCCGACTGTACACAGGCTGCCTTCTTCGAAATGCTTTATAATGCGAAGGATCATCCTCTCTACGTGTGCGCCAAGGAAATAGATGCGCTCAATGTAAATAATACGTGGGCCAAGAACGGAAGCATCTGGCGTCTGGCATACGATCATGACAAGGCGGGGCAAGGCAGACAGAGTGCAGCTTCGGTTACCGTTTTCAAGAATCTTTACCTGAATGTCTTGATGAGCGGAACACCAGATTCAGCAAAACGTCTCTTCAACAACACAGAAGACGGTACGGTGAGCCGAATCCTCTTCGCTGGCTTCCCGGACAATGAATTCGGTATCAGCTACCAAGAGGACAAGCCTCGCTCCGAGAAAAACCAGAAGGCACTGGATGAACTGATTCATTACCTCATGAACCAGGAAACACCAGAGAAACCGTATCAGATTCCTAGAATCATCAAGGCGCTGAATGAGTGGTGCGAAAACAAAAGGGTGAAATATAATTTCAACGATGACAAAGCTACGGATCTCTTCCGCCGCCGTACCAAGGAGATAGGCATCAGTGCCGGAGCCATCGCTTTCATCCTAGAAGGTTATAAGGAAACGAAGGTGGCTATTCAGTTTGCCGTTTGGGTGGCAGAGTATGTCTTTTACTACCAGATAAAATTCTTCGGCAAGGAAATGAATCAATCTGCAGAAGCCAATGCAGCTATCTTAAGCGAAACTGTACATATATCTACCAACCGGTCTCTCTTTATGCTTCTCCCAGAGACGTTCTCTTATAAAGATATACAAGAAGAGCACAAGAGAATGGGGTTGAAAGGTACAGGTTTCAAGGTGATAGCGGGCCGATGGTTAAATGATAGATATGTGACTAGGGTTCCGAACACTAGAGATGTACTCCGTAAAACAGAACTGGGCATTCAGCTCTGTGAAAAACTGAAAAAGCAGGAAGAAATGCTCTATCGCCCCTCAAAATATGAGGAAGCAGTCTAAAAAATGAGTGAAAAAATGACCGTTATTGCCGATTTCACCGTGCAATAACGGCCTTTTTCTTCCTCTTTTGTTACGCTTTTTAAGGGTAATTTTTTCTCTCCTTCTAGGCAGATTTTTTTCTCTAGTAGGAGAAAAATTTTTCTCCTTAAGGGGAGAAATGAGGGGGTGTTTCAGCCCTCCTTCCCGAAGCGTAACGTAACACGAATGTTACGATAAAAATGTATGCATTAATACCATTTCATCAGAGAACGGAGGTAGGCGGTGAGTTCTCCGGCCATCTTCTCCTGCTGCCAATAGCTGGGGTGCCAACTGGCGCCGTAGAGCAGGCTGCCATCGGCTGGGGTGAAGTCGAAGCGGTAAATCTCTTTTTCTCCGGCTTTCTGGGTTTCTTTCACCAGTTTGTCCAGCGCGTCTTTCACGTCTTTCAGGGCCTCGCCATTGAGCAGGGAGCCGGTAAGGAAGACCAACTTGACACTGGGGTAATGACTGCGTATCTGATGGTAGAGCTTCTCATACCCTTGATAGAGCAGGTGGGTGTCATAAGGCTGGGTGCTGGTATCGTTGGTGCCCAGGTTCACGCACACCACATCGGGGGTGAAGCGGGAGAAATCCCAAGGGCAGGTGGTGTCGTAGAGCAGCGTCTGAGTGTAGCAGTCGTTCATGTTGTTCGCATCGCCTTCCTTCTTTCCACCGAAATTTCGGTACACGCCTATTCCGCTTCTAGCCACTGCCACATGCTGAGCGTTCAGGTTCCGTGCGGTGAGGGCTGCGTAAGTGTAGTAATGGTTCTCCGTTTCATACTCGAAGGGGAAGCTGGCATCGCTCACTTCCACGCCATAGCCGCAAGTGATAGAGTTTCCCACAAACTCTATTTTCCGCTGCGGAAGGGCTGGGGCATCGGTAAGATGGGCGCCTTCGTCCAACACAAAACCTCGGAATTCCGGGCGGAACTCGTAGCCTTCTATCACGTACATCAGTTTCAGCTGATGCTCGCCCTGTGGGAGAGCCACTGCCAGGGTCACCACGGAATCCTTCGGAGCACGGAAGCTCACCTTAAACGGTTCACATCCATCCACCTGAGCCATGAAGTAGCCGCTCATGGGCTTCGCCACCATCCGGATGCTGGTTCCGGTGAAACCCGTGTTTATCTGCACTCCGGGGAAGGTAAAGACGGGCGATTCAGGGTTCTGGAAACTGATTCGTCCCACATACTGAATGTGCTTATCCGTGGGCTTCACCCAGTTCTTCAAGGGGAGGGTCTGAGCCTGTGCGGTAAGGCCAAAGCAGAGGGAAAGGGCTGCAAGCAGTCGGTTCATGATGGTGTGGTTTTAGGGTTTCACGTATTTCACATCGGTTCCCGGATTCGTCTTCATCAGGGTAGCTATCTTATGCGGATTGGTGGTAACCTTTCCACTCACGAATTCTGGAAGGTTGTAGGCTTCCATCATATCCTTGTAGTATTTCACCGGGTTATCTTGTGGCAGGAGGAAGGCCTTGCGGGGCTGTCCGTCCTTATCGATGTAAGCCATGTACAGGCGGGTAGTCAGGCCATCGCCTCTGCGGCTGGAGAAAATCATCCAACGACTGTTGCTGCTCCAAGAGTGGTAGCT
>AUXO018431729.1_pt1 | contig 41876 bp, 37 predicted proteins | sample 768731 | NCBI WGS metagenome assembly AUXO01 (sample SAMN02715735, study PRJNA202380) | gut metagenome | biome: sheep rumen | host: Ovis aries | place: New Zealand: Palmerston North | reverse complement strand
TTTTAATAAACAAGAAAAGGAGTGTAAATTTACACTCCTTTTCTTGTTTATTAAAAACTAAATGTATAGAGGTTATTCTTATTTGCAGTACTTATTTATAATAGTTTCTGCATTTTCATCGCCAAGTTCTTTTGCCTTTAGAAGATTCTTTCGAGCTTCTTTCTTGTCTCCTTCCATAGCTTGTGCAAATCCAAGGAACCTATAACCGAAAGGATCATCTGGAAATAATTGGATTAACTGATTTGCAGAATTCTTAGTGGCTCCGTAATCTTTAAGGATAATATGTAAGTTAGAAAATTCCACTAATATATCGTGGTCTTCTGGTGCAAGTTTTAGAGCTTCTTTTATATCATCTTGTGCTTGTTGATACATTCTACAATTTTTCTCTGCTAATTCTCTATTATAATAAAATTCAGCAGAAGCTCGTCCTCCATAGATGTGTTCCACTTCATTGTAACTGTTAACTGCGTCTTTAAATTTTCCGGCCTCTGCTTGATGAATTGCTAAAGTATACAAATATGGAGCGGCTTCATCGGGGTATGGCTTTTGGAATTGTGTAACGGCACTATCTAATAATTCTATAATCTCATCACTACTAGCCCCTTGTCTTTCTTTACAATCAGCCATATAAGAATAGACCTCATAAGGCTTTAAATCAGATTTCAACAAACTTTCATATATGGCATAAGCATTTTCATAATCACTAGAAGCAAAATAGATGTCTCCTTTAAGTTTCTTGTATATTGCAAATTGACTGTTAATAGCTAAAGCCTCATCAATTTCTTTTAGTGCTTTTGAATAATCCCAATCTGCATTTTGGGATTGTGGTTGAAAGACTTTCACATTATAGATCAACTTGCTTATTTGGTAGTGTGCCTCTGCTTTATCTTTAGATAAGTTTAAGTATGTATTGATATCAGATTCCGCTTTTGTAAATTCCTCTTTGCTTGCATAATTTGTAGCTCTGCGAAGATAGCCTTCTGATTCATTTGGAAATTTTTCAATTAAACGATTTACAGCCTCCTCATTATTACCATTCATCATAACATAGACTAATGCTTCTTCTGCATTTTCAGGAATGTCTTTGGCAATTCCAATGCTGGTTAAATTATAATCATTTGCAGATAATGCAGATATGTTAAGTGAATTTGCATAGTTGCTATCTATTGCATAACTTTCGTTAGCTCCTCCTTTTTGAGCTAGACCAATAACCTGACCTGCGTCGTTTAATACAGGGCAACTAACATTCTTATCTTCTAATCCTATATTTATAGTATAAAACTTATAATTGTCTGCCACATCAGAAATAAGTTTGATTGTAGCCTTTTTTGCTCCCACATTTTTCTGTGTGGAATAGGGCAGCACATATATAGATTGCCCTGAATTTGATGGATTGGTAGCTATTTTTAATGGAGCTATTTTTTTATTAGTATCAACTTTGAACTTTACGACATCATAAATTTCATTTGCACCCAATATATACTTGACATCATATTTTTGACCTTCAACATCTATAACTGATGCTTTTTGTGCATTTTTAAACAATTTATAGTCTGCTATTGCTGTTCCGTCTGAATTGATGTAAAAGCCATTTCCATTGTTTAGAATGTTTCCATCTTTGTCATAGGTTATAATTGAAATAACAGCTTTTTTTGCTTGATTGATCCAATTTTGGGCTGAAGTAGCCTGTATGAATCCAATGAATATAGACAATAAGAGTATTTTTTTCATTTTATTTCAATCTTCTTTGTTTTATAGCTTCATAAATAAGGATACCTGCTGCAACAGAAACATTTAAACTTTCAATATTACCAAGAATTGGTATTTTCACCCATTCATCGCATTTAGCCAAATGTTCATATGGTATACCAGTATCTTCAGCACCCATGATTAGACATAGTGGTGCTTTATAATCTGCTTTATCATAGTCGTAATCTCCTTTTTCTGTTGCGGCTATAATATGAAAACCTGAGTTTTTAAGGTAATTAATTGTTTCTAGAATATTTGTTTCACGACAAACAGGGAGTGTATGTAATGCCCCAGCAGATGTCTTTATTGCGTCAGCATTTACTGTCACACTATTTTTTTGAGGGATAATAATGGCATCAACATTAGCACAGTTACATGTACGTGCTATAGCTCCAAAATTTCGCACATCTGTAATTCCATCTAGTAGTATAAAAAAAGGAATTTTTCCCTCGTCGTAGAGCATTGGAACTATCTGATCTACTTTCTGATAGGTAATAGGAGAAATGTATGCAATAACACCTTGATGGTTCTTTTTTGTAATCCGATTCAATTTCTCAATAGGTACTCTTTGTATGGGTGCATCCACAGATTTCAAAGCGGAAAACAGTTCTTTAGCTAAATCACCGCCAAGATCCCGTTTGATAAGTATCTTTTCAATCTCTTTTCCTGCATCTATGGCTTCTATTAATGCACGGATACCGAATATCATTTCATTCTTTTCATTCATCATTTATCTATTGTCTGAGTAGTTCTTTAGCATTGTTGATTGCTGCTTCTGTCAAGTTTTCACCACTTAGCATATGGGCTATTTCTTGAACTCGTTCTTCTGTATTTAAAACTACGATATGACTTAATGTTTCGTTGTCTTTATCTTCTTTAAATACTTTATAATGTACAGTTCCACGAGATGCGATTTGTGGCAAATGAGTAATGCTTATAACCTGTCTATTCTCTGATTTACTCATTTGCTTCATTATAATAGCCATTTTGTCTGCTATGCTTCCTGAAACACCTGTATCAATCTCATCAAAAATGAGAGTTGGGAGATCGGTTGCTCCTGCCATTAGAGATTTTAGAGAAAGCATTACTCTGGCAATTTCACCTCCAGAAGCTATTTGTGAGAGTTCTTGTAATTTACCACCTTTATTAGCATTGAACAAGAAGCTAATTTCATCGGTACCATTTACACGAAAGTCTTTAGTTCCTTTTAGGTCTATTTGGAATTGTACATTAGGCATACCTAAGTTGCTTAATGTTTCAATCATTTGTTTGACTAAATTATTAGCTCCAGATTTTCGCTTCTCACTCAGTTTTTTTGCTAATGAAGATAATGTTTCTCTTTGCTTATTTAGTTTTTCAGTTATCAGATTAATCTGCTCGTCTGAATTGCTAATCAATTCTAGTTTCTTTTGTAATGACTCTTTAAGTTCCAAAAGTTCAGCAACAGTCTCCTTATTATGTTTTTTTTCTAACGTATAAATAGTATTCAGTCTTTCGTTTACATATTCCATACGTTCGGGATTGTATTCTACATCATCCCCTTTACTTTCTATATCGTCTGCAATATCTTTTAATTCTATATACGAACTTTCTAGTCGTTCCAGCCATTCTTTTGTTGGAGTATAAAATTTGTCCACATTTTTAAGTTGGCTTAGAATGTTTCTTAACTGGCTGAGGATGGATATATCAGAATCTTGCAATAAATTGTTACATGAATAGAGGGATGATTTTATCTCTTCCGAATGGCTAAGAATACCCAATTCCTCTTCTAATTGATTTTGTTCTTCAATTTCAAGATTAGCTTCATTTAACTGATTAAATTGAAAGTTGAGATAATCCTCTTCTTCTTTGTTTTTGCGAGCTTGTTCCTTTATATTTGCTAAATCCTGTTGCAGAGATTTATATATTAGATAATTATTTTTGTATTCTATTAGTAATTCATGGTTATGGGCTACCGTATCTAATATCTCTAATTGGAATCCTTCATTATTTAATAAAAGATTTTTATGTTGAGAATGTATATCAATAAGTTTCTCGCCCAATTCTTTTAATTGTGAAAGTTGAGCAGGGGTGTCATTGATGAATGCACGGCTTTTCCCTGATGCATATATTTCTCTACGTATAATGCAATCATCTAATTCAAACTCAAAATCATTATCATCAAAAAAATCTTTTAGTTTATTGCTGTTTAAACTAAAATGACCTTCAATAATACATTTTGCTTTTCCATGCCGAATAGTTTTGCTATCAGCGCGTGCCCCTAATAGCAATCCAAGAGCACCTAAAATAATAGATTTTCCAGCTCCTGTTTCTCCTGTTATGACAGAAAAACCATTTTGGAAATTAATATTTAGTTGTTCAATTAAAGAATAGTTTTGAACAATTAGCGTTTTCAACATGTCATTTGCCCTGTTCTCTCAAACGTATTTTCATCAGTTCCCTTTTGGTGTCTAAAGTGAAATCTCCCTGTAAAATCCAGCCAAAATACCCGGGGTCTCTATGAAGTACATCCGTGACCTTCATTCCTCTATACTTACCAAATGTGAAAACTTCATTCCCATTTTCATCATATGCCATACGACCTGCGAAATCTACAGTCTTTGTCATTGTAGAGAATTCAGAAAGAAAATTCACATCATTTTTTAATTCATTAGGATAGTGATCCAATTGTGCTTGCAGTACCTCATACGTGGCTTTTGTGTCCGCTAAGGCTGAGTGTGCATCTTCTAAATTCTTTCCACAATAATATTTATATGCTGCAATTAGGGTTCTTTTCTCTAGTTTATGGTAGATATTCTGAACATCAATGAATTTATGCTTCCTGAGATCTAAGTCTACGCCAACTCTCAAGAACTCTTCTACAAGAAGAGGAATGTCAAAACGATTAGAATTAAAACCGGCGATGTCACATCCTTCAAAAACTTTAGCAATGCTTTTGGCTACATCTTTAAATAGAGGACAATCTTTTACATCATCATCGGTAATACCATGAACTTGAGATGATGACTCTGGTATATGCATACCTGGATTAATACGCATATTCTTTGACTCTTCATTTCCGTTAGGATATACCTTGATATAACTTATTTCAACAATTCGATCCTTATTTATATCTGTGCCTGTTGTTTCCAGATCAAAAAAAATGATTGGATTCTTTAAATTGAGTTTCGCCATTTTAAATAAATTAATCGTTCAGCATCATTGGCATTAAAAGCATCAGTGTGTCTTCATCTTCATCTTGTTCAGCAGGAACGATTACACCTGAGCGTGCTGCATCTGCCAATTCTAACATGACATCCTCACTTGAAAGATTATTCAAAATGTCAATTAAGAAAGTACCTTTGAAACCAATACTTATGTTCCTTCCATTATAAGAGCATGCCAAATGTTCTTCTGCCGCAGTAGAGAAATCAAGGTCTTTACTACTTACTGTCAGTTCATTTTGAGAAAGAGATATCTTTACAAGCCATATTTCTTCAGCAGCAAATACTAAAACGCGCTTTAAGGCACTTATAAATGATTGTCTGTTTATTGTAACTATAAATGGATTGTCTGATGGAATTACAGAGTTATAGTTAGGGAAACGACCTTCAATGAGTCTACAAACCATTTTAAAACCTTCAGCTTTAAATGTTGCATTTCTGCCATCGAATAAGATTTGGACTTCACTGTCATCTTTACCTATTAATGACTTTAGCATTTGAGCTGGCTTTTTAGGCAGTACGAATGAGGCTTTTTGATCGCTCTTTGTTGAAAAATTGCGGCATCTAACCAGTTTGTGACCGTCTGTAGCTACAATAGTTAAATCTTCTGTGGTGATATCGAAATAAATGCCATTCATCACAGGACGTAAGGTGTCATCGGATGTAGCAAAAAGTGTTCTGGTTACAGAACTTAGTAAAACATTAGATTTTATATTTAAACTGACAATACCTTCCTCGCTCAAACCGATAGGTTGAGGGTAATCTTCACCTTTTTGAGCAATAAGGTTATAATAACCATTTTGATATGAAATGGTCATTTCCATGGTATTTAAATCCAATTGGAATGTAAGTGGTTGTTCTGGGATGTCCTTCAGCGCTTCTAAAACTTTTTTAGAATTTATGGCAAAGCATCCGTTTTCATTACTTTCAATGAGATCTATTGATGCGGTTAAGGTTGTTTCACTATCAGATGCTGTAACTTTCAGTTGATTGTCATCAACATTAAATAGAAAACAATCTAAGATAGCCAATGAGTTCTTAGGACTAACTACTCGGCCAATAGCTTGTAACTGGCTATATAAGGCCTTGCTTGAAACTACAAATTTCATGGTTCTATATCAGTTTTTATTATTGTTCATTATAGGCTACAAATTTACAAAAAAAGAAATACAATAGAGAAAAAAGTTCATGGAAAATTGGTTTATTAATTAGTATTTTACTAATTTCGCATCGTTTTAAACTTAAATTATGGAACTAAGCGGAAAAATAATTGCTGTACTTGAAAAAAGAAGCGGCGTAGGAAAATCTACAGGAAACCCATGGTCTGTTCAATCTTATGTTTTGGAAACACATGACCAGTATCCTCGTAAAATGTGTTTTGAGGTTTTTGGTGAAGATAAAATATCTCAATTCAATATTCAACCTGGAGAAGAAGTAGTAGTATCTTTTGATATTGATGCTCACGAGTATCAGGGAAGATGGTTTAACTCTGTAAGGGCTTGGAAAGTTGATCGTCCACAGCCTACCCAGCAAGTTGCTCCTGAGACTGATTTACCACCTATTCCTCCTGTTGATTTCGGAAGTGGTTCTACAGATGACCTTCCTTTTTAAATTAAACTTATTTAGAAAAAGCCCTCCAAAAACTAGATGTTATTGGAGGGCTTTTTTTATGAATTCATACTTAATAAAAATTCTTCGTTGCTATTAGTATTCTCTAGCCTTTGTTTTAGTTCTGTCATAGCCTCCAAAGGATTCATGTCAGATAGGAATTTGCGCAGAACCCACATTCTATCAAGAGTTTGCTTGTCATGCAATAAATCATCTCTACGTGTACTAGAAGCAACTAGATTAACAGCAGGGAAGATTCGTTTGTTAGCTAATGCCCTGTCAAGTTGAAGTTCCATATTTCCAGTACCTTTAAACTCTTCAAATATGACATCATCCATTTTACTTCCTGTCTCGGTCAAAGCCGTTGCTATAATTGTCAGTGAACCACCATTTTCGATGTTTCTAGCAGCTCCAAAGAAACGTTTTGGTTTATGAAGTGCATTTGCATCAACACCACCTGAAAGCACCTTACCAGAAGCTGGTGATACCGTGTTATATGCTCTAGCAAGTCTTGTTATGGAGTCTAAGAATATTACAACATCATGACCACATTCAACCATTCTCTTTGCTTTTTCTAAGACGATTCCTGCAATTTTCACATGGCGTTCTGCCGGTTCGTCAAAGGTTGAAGCTATCACTTCTGCATTTACTGTGCGAGCCATGTCTGTAACCTCTTCAGGGCGTTCATCGATAAGAAGCATCATTAAATATGCTTCAGGATGATTTGCAGCAATTGCATTTGCAATATCCTTCATTAATATTGTTTTACCAGTTTTGGGTTGAGCAACAATTAATGCTCGTTGTCCCTTACCGATAGGAGCGAATAAATCTACAACACGTGCAGAAATATTAGTATTAGGTTTACCGCAAAGGTTAAATTTTTCTTCAGGGAAAAGAGGTGTCAAATGTTCAAAAGGAACTCTGTCTCTAACTACTTCCGGATCCTTTCCATTGATACTTGTAACATGAACAAGAGGGAAATATTTTTCGCCTTCTTTTGGAGGTCTTATCGGTCCTTCTACCACATCTCCTGTCTGTAGACCAAACAATTTGATTTGTGCTTGGCTTACATATATATCATCTGGAGAACTAAGATAGTTGTAATCTGAAGAACGAAGGAATCCATATCCATCAGCCATAATTTCCAAAACGCCATCACCTGTAATTATATCATTAAATTCAATTGCTGGGTCAGGCTTTGATTCAATTTTGGGCTCTATTTCTTTTTTCTTTTCGGGGGTAGCTTCTGGATATTCGTCACTTATTTCTGATTTATTCTCGAATACTTCGCTATTAGACTCTAACTCTTCCTTGGACTCTTCTTTTTTGGGCTTTTCTTTTGTCCGTTCTATTTCAAATCGAGCTAGAAAGTCAGAAGGAGATAGAATTCTGCCTGTATTGTTTGATGGCAGGTCTTCTATTGGGATAAATGTGCTCTCTGTTATAGAACCAGTTTCATTTTTATTTAATTCATCTAAATTAATGGGATTTATAAATTCTGCATTTTCAGTCTTAGTGGAATCTACAGAGTTTGATGTATTTGTATCTTCTTTTATAATATCTTCTTTAGGGATTCTATTCCTTTTTCTTGATGTACTCTTTTCTTCTTTTTTCTCTGAATCTTCAGGTCCTATTATTTTGTCTTTAGCTTTAACTTTTGAAACAGTTTCTTTTGGAGATTCTTCAATCGGATTTTCTTCTTCTACAATCTTGTTTACCTCTTTCTTCTGTTCATCAGTTTTTGAGTTAGCTAATTCTGTTTTTAGGGAGTTTTCTGTCTTAACAGATATAGCTTTCCTGACGATTCTTTTTCTTTTTGCAGGCACTTCAGGGGTAGCCTTACTTGAAGCTTCTGCTTGTTCATCCAAAATAGCATAGATTATTTGTTCTTTAGTCATCTTTGTGGTGACTTTTAAGCTTAGCTCTTTAGCTATTTCATTCAAATCAGCAACGGTTTTGCTGTTTAAATCTTCAATGTTATACATATAATATTTTTAAGATTATTCAATAGCGACGAATGTCGTTCATGGAATAATAGTGTTATAATAAAAATCGATGATTTGTAACGGTTAAATGAACCTTTTTTATTTGATGTTGCAAATATAGTGATATTTTTTTATAATTACTTTAGAATATATCTTTTTTTATGTTTTTAAGATGAAAATACTTAAACAAGACTTTTTTTTGCTATATTAGCACTCTATTAAATAAAATATGACAAAAAAGAAATACATTTCTATACGTTTTTGGCAGTGTTGCTCTCTTGTTTTATTCCTAATAATATTAGGGATGATAGGTGCATATGCATATTATAGTCATAAGGAAACAGAACGATTCCAAATAGTTAGTGAACTTTCTGGCAATATATTTCCGTCGGCAATTCTTTCTACTGCTTCTACTGGAACACAAGTTATTCAGCCTAGTATTAAAAATTATGTTGGTAACCCTCAAGTTGAATTTGGTATACGTGTCAAAGCGACTTCAAAAAATTGCAGGGTACATATAGAACTATCTGAAACACCTTATTTTGCTCGATCAGTTTCAGATTTTGTGCTTCCCATTAAAGATATGGTTTATATGATATATCCTGATGTTTTATGGGATTATGATGCTTTAAAAAACAACTCTCAACCACAACCTATTTCATTTTCGGTTTCTTTAAAAGTAGATGGTGAAAAACCTATTCAAAAGATTACGACAATGTCTATGCGTTCTATAAACGAATGCTTACTTTGTTATAAAGACGAGAATATGAAACTTCATGATACAAGTTTATATTTTGCAGCTTATGTGAATGAGGATCATCCCATGATAGATATCTTGCTTAGAGAAGCTTTAAATACTAAGATTGTGCGTAAATTCGTAGGTGTACAGCAGGGGGAGAAACAAGTTGATAAGCAAGTTTATGCATTATGGAATATGCTCCAAAAACGGCATTTTACCTATAGCTCTATTTCATATAGTAGTTTGTCATCTAACATGATTTATTGTCAAAAGGTTAGAACAATAGATGATGCATTACAATCTGCACAGATTAATTGTGTTGATGGGACAGTTTTGTTTGCTTCACTGCTTCGTGCCATAAACATCGAACCTGTAATGATTCGTGTTCCTGGGCATATGTTTATAGGGTATTATACTGATACAAAAAATGAGAAACTTCAGTTTTTAGAAACAACAATAATTGGTGACGTCAGTTTGGACGAGTATTTCCCAGATGAGAAATTGGATTCAATTTCAGGCACTAAGACACAGTCTGAAATGTCTCGTCTCACTTTTGATAAAGCTAAGGAATATGCTACTAAAAAATATGAAGAAATTAAAGAAAATACTGGGGATGAGAGTTGCCAATTCCTTAGAATATCTAAATCTATTCGGTCAAAAATACAATCTATAGGAAGATAATTAATTATGAAAAAATTCATTTCACCTCACGGATGGTTTTCCATAAATTATCCAGACAACTGGTTCGAATTTGAGGATGAGGAGGGCAGTTTCCTTTTCTATGATCCCAATCGATGGACTGGAAATTTGAGAGTTTCTGCATTCAAAGACTTTTCCAAGAATTATGCACACCAAATGCTTGAGGATGAGCAGAAAAATTATCCTAACGCTTATATAAAAAATATCAGTGGATGGGAATCTGTCATTACAAGAGAAGATTTTACAGAAGAAGGTCATGAATATACTAGTTATGTATATTTACTTGGCAAGGGAAATACGGTGTTAGAATTTACTTTTACAGCCTTTAAAGGAGTTGTTCCTAAGGAAGTAGAACAAGTTATATCAACATTAGTTATCCGTGATGAACGTAAGTCCTATCCAAAAGAGATCATACCGATACGCGTGTGGGAAATGCACCAAATTGATGAGGCTTTTGATTGGGTTTCTAAAACTGTAAAAAATAGCCAGAAGAAAGATTTTACTGGTTGCTATGAAGATATTGCTAAGATACAATATCTTATCGATAGTAATATCTATCCTCCAGGTCAGAGACAAACTTGGGAAGCAATAGGCATTGCATTTGGAGTAATTCTTACTAATGAGATGGATGGTATGGAATGGGTTACAGTTGTTGATGGGAAAAATGAGTATCCCGCACTTCAGTTCGCAGGTACAGATTTTTATCTTGAGCCTATGAAGTTTCTTTCTGATGCAATAAAACAAGCTGATAAAATAGATTTAGCAGCTACATTTGACTCTATAAAAGACGAAATAGAATCCCAACTTTAATGTCAGTAATTAATTCTTTTTTGCAAGTGGAAAATTTGACCAAGTCCTTTGGAGATTTGGTCTTATTTGAGAATTTGTCTTTTGGAATAGCAGAAGGTCAGCGTATAGGTCTCGTGGCAAAAAATGGCACTGGTAAAACTACTTTACTTAACATCCTTTCAGGAAAAGAAGGCAAAGATAGTGGTTCTGTTATTTTTAGAAATGATCTTCGAGTGGGATATTTGGAACAAGCTCCTATATATCCTGAAGAATTAACTGTGATTGAGGCTTGTTTTTATCATGGAAATGAGGTTACAGATGTCATTAAACAATATGAACAATGTTTAGAGACTCCAGGTAATCCAGGGCTAGAACATTTGCTGGAGGAAATGGAGCGAACTAAGGCCTGGGATTATGAACAACGTGCAAAGCAAATTCTTTCCCAATTAAAGATTCACAATTTTGAACAAAGAATTGGAGAATTATCAGGAGGGCAATTAAAGCGTGTGGCTTTGGCAAATGTTTTGATTCTTGACCCTGACTTATTTATACTTGATGAGCCAACAAACCATTTAGATTTAGAAATGGTGGAATGGTTAGAAGATTATCTTCAGAAGGGTAATTTAAGTATTTTCATGGTAACTCATGACCGGTATTTTCTTGATAGGATTTGTAATGAGATATATGAAATAGATGATAGGAAGATCTACACTTATAAAGGGAATTATAGTTATTATCTAGAAAAGAGGCAGGAACGAATAGACAACTTGAATGCTGAAATTATTAAAGCAAACAACTTATATCGAACGGAATTAGATTGGATGCGTCGTATGCCGCAGGCTAGAGGGCATAAGGCACGTTATCGACAAGAAGCTTTCTATGAGCTGGAGAAGGTTGCTAAGCAGCGGATTTCCAACGAAAATATCCACTTTGATATGAAGGGATCTTATATTGGCAATAAGATTTTTCATGCTGAACATTTATATAAATCTTTTGGCGAAAAAGTTATTCTTCAAGATTTTACTTATATCTTTTCCCGATATGAAAAGATGGGTATCGTAGGTAAAAACGGTACTGGAAAATCCACTTTTGTTAAAATCCTTCAAGGGCTTGTTCCTTTTGATTGCGGAAAACTAGAAATAGGAGAGACGGTTCGATTTGGTTATTATTCTCAAGAAGGTTTGAGCTTTAATGAAAACCAAAAGGTAATAGATGTTATCAAAGATATAGCAGATTATGTGGATTTAGGTAATGGGCAAAAACTTACTGCCATGCAATTATTGCAACATTTCCTTTTTTCTCCAGAAAAGCAACATTCTTATGTGTATAAATTAAGTGGTGGAGAAAAACGCCGTTTATATCTTTGCACGGTTTTGATGCATAATCCTAATTTTTTGGTATTGGATGAGCCTACAAATGATTTAGATATAGTATCCCTGCAGATTCTAGAAAATTATTTGCAAACTTTTAATGGGTGTGTTATTGTAATAAGCCATGATAGATATTTCATGGATAAAGTTGTGGATCACTTGTTAGTTTTTAATGGTGAAGGAGATATTCGAGATTTCCCTGGAAATTATACTGAATATAGAGGTTGGAAAGACGAGATGCTTAAACTAGATAAGGGGAATATTTCTCAGACTAAGGCTTCAAGTGAAAACACCATTAAGAAAGTTCGTCTAAATGATAAACGGAAGATGTCTTTTAAGGAGAAACAAGAGTTTTTGGCTCTTGAGAAAGATATTTCTGCATTGGAAGAAGAGAAAGCTCAAATAGAATCTGCGTTAAGTGGAGGGCTTATTGATGTGGATGAAATCACAAGATTAAGCAAACGACTTCCTATTCTAAATGAGGAATTGGATGAAAAAAGTATGCGGTGGTTAGAATTATCGGAGATAGAATAAGTATAAGAAAAAGGGAGGTTCACCTCCCTTTTTTATTTCTATTTTTCTGTAATTGGTGATTTGATTTTTTCAGCTGTCATTTGTCTTACATAAACGTCTCTTTGTGGGAATGGAATCTCGATACCATTATCATTGAAGGTTTTGTAGACAACCTCTTTCATTTGGGATACTGCCATCAATTTCTTGCTAACCGGAACCCAGCAAACCAAAATTAGATCCACACTGTTTTCCCCAAAGTTATCAAATAGAATTTCTAAACCTCTTTTTTGGTTCCAGCAATCTAATTCCTTCATGTTTTCTCGTAAAATATCTCTAACTTTTTCCACATTGGTTCCATATGCTACACCAATAGGTATTTTTACCATTTCGTTCCCATGATTTTTAGTCAGATTCTTGAAATTCTTGCTGAATAGTTGACTATTTTGAAAGGCTATAATTGATCCGTCTAGTGTTTCAACCATGGTACTTTGGTAATTTATATTATTAACCTTTCCTCTAATACCGTCTAGTTCTATATAGTCGCCTACTTTCACACGTCCTGTCATTAAAGAGACTCCGTAGAACAAATTTTCAATTAAATCCTTTAAAGCAAGACCAATACCAGTTGACATACCTGCTAGAACTGCTAATATACCAGCTGTACCTACATTGAGTATTTTTAAAGATATGATAAGGTATAATCCCCAAACAAATATAGTTACGATATTTAAGCCCAATGCTACCACATTCTTTTCTCCATTCTTTAATCTATGTCTTCGGAGATAAAGTTCTCTACCTAAATATAGTCCATATTTTACAATAAAGAACATGGCAATAATTAGTGATAGAGTAAATAAAGAAAGGCGGAATGTATTCTCTACGTCTATATAATATTTTTTGAATATCTCAACCACTAATTGATTCATGCTGAAGACTGTTGCAGCCCAGTAGATGCTGATCATAACTGAATAGACAGCCAGAATTGGTATTAATGCCATATAGACAAAATCATAGAACCATGTTTTTGTAATGTCCAGCTTGTAGGATTCGTTACCTTTATCATCTTTCGTAACGATTATGGTTTTTTTGTCAATCTCTTTGTTGGCAAGTTTTTCTTTATATCTTTTTAATCTCCAATCTTGATATAGATGTAATAATGTATATATGCATGTTATGGTCTGAATGCATGCTAGTTGGATATACCACCAAATTAGAATTTGCACAGAAAGCAGGGTGTATCCTTGCCAAGCACAAATGGTACATATAGTAATAACTAGCATGGAAATGTATGCATAGAAATAGTCGCTTTCACTGATTTTCCCTTCAGTGGTATTGTTGTACATATATATGGTAATAAATTGCCATATCAGACAAAATATTAGAATAGGAGGAAAGACCAGGTTGACTGTTTCATTTGGAATGAAGATGATTCTAAATGCAATGACAACGAAGCTCAGTAAAAATATGGGTGAGTATATTCGAATACCTCTTTTAATCCTTTCTGGGTGATTCCAGAGACGGATAAGTAAAGAAATCAATATTACACCTAAAAGCCAAGCATATTGAATGAGAAGTTCAGTTGCCATTTGAAAGAAACCATGCTGCCGAAGTATGGTTCTTAGAATCATGACTGCAATGGCAAATGTTACAATTGTCAGTGTCCATATCATGCATGGCTTTCTTTCCTTGTAGTTCTTATCTTGCTTGGATTTTGGAACTAACCAGTTTATAATAACCACACTGATTGCAGATGCTATTGACATCCATAAGATGACAAAAATGAAACAGAAAACGATGGTAGAGCTTCGCCAGTCAGACTGGGCACCATTGATAGGGTTATATTTTCGTTCTATGGCATTTAAAGCTCTTCTATAACGTTGTTTTATCTGTTTTAAGATGCTATAATAGCTATCTCCACCATTGACGAAGATATTGGTTCTAATATTATCATAGCGTGCCTGAGCATAATCATTAAGTTCCTTAAGCCGTTGCTCTACTTGGTCATGGCGTTCTTGAAGTCTTGTAATATTATTTCTGTTCTTAATTAACTGTGCTCTAATTTGAGTAGATAGTAATAAACATGAGTCTCGTTCCCCTAAATGTTCTTCATTTAGGAGAAAATCTGGCATATTGTTCAATGAGTTAATAAGAGCAGTGTATCTTTCAACTTCTATGTTTAATCGGGTTACCCAAGTAGAAAAAGGTGTAAGGTTCGTATGGAAGTTTTGGTATTGTTGAGTAGCCTCATGGCATGCATATGTTAAATCAAATATATAGTCACTTTGCTGTGAATATAGCATTAGTGAAGTTTGGTCAGCGCGCTGCATGATAAGGCGCATCTGCTTTTCCATTTGTTTATATCGCTCTTCAAATGTATTGGAATTGTTGATTTGAAGTTCTTTAAATTGTTTTAACTCAGATAATAAAACAGAAATTGTCTGTTCCAAATCTTTTTCCTTCAGTACAGCTTGTGATGGTAAGATGCAAAGAAGTGTAAAAATGAGAGTGAAAATCCTTTTTCCCATATTGTTGTTATTTTGCTACAAAGATAGCAGAAAAACCTACATCGACCTAAATTTGTACTTCTAAAACTTGCAGATTTAATTTTTATAGTCTATTTTTGCATCGATTTAAAAGTTATTGCATGAATTTTAATACCGCACATCATCATCATGTTCACTCAACGTTTTCCTCGGTGAGCAGATGTTGATGCGTGTTTAAATGTTTTATAAAGGCTTACCGATATTTATTGGCGAGCCTTTTTTCATAATATAAATAAGTATGTTACGAATAGCAGTTCAATCAAAAGGCCGACTCTATGAAGAGACTATGAACATGTTGGCTGAAAGCGATATCAAACTAAGCATCTCTAAGAGAACGTTATTGGTGCAGTCGAAGAATTTCCCTATTGAAGTTCTTTTTCTTCGTGATGATGATATACCTCAGACGGTAGCATCTGGTGTAGCAGATTTGGGTGTCGTGGGTGAGAATGAATTCATGGAGCGTGAAGAAGATGCGGATATCATTCGTCGTTTGGATTTTAGTCATTGTCGACTTTCTTTAGCTATACCTAAAGCCATTGATTATCCTGGTTTGGAGTGGTTTAGAAATAAGAAAATTGCCACTTCTTATCCAGTTATATTACGTAAATTTTTAGAGAAGAACCATATAAATGCTGATATTCATGTAATAACAGGATCAGTGGAAATTTCTCCTGGTATAGGTTTATCTGATGCTATTTTCGATATAGTTAGTTCAGGATCCACTCTCGTTAGTAATAATCTCACAGAAGTTGAGGTTGTTATGCAAAGTGAGGCATTGTTAATTGCAAACAAGAACTTAACTGAAGAAAAGAAAGAGATTCTTGAGGAACTTCTGTTCCGTCTTACTGCTGTTAAAACTGCAGAAGATAAGAAATATGTACGTATGAATGTCTCAAATAAAAATTTGCCCGAAGTATTAAGTGTTTTGCCTAGTATGCATAGCCCCACAGTGATGCCATTGGCTACTGATGGTTGGAGCAGTGTTCATACAGTCCTGGATGAAGAAAGATTCTGGGAGATTATTGGAAAACTAAAGGCTGCTGGTGCTGAAGGTATTTTGGTTTCACCTATCGAAAAAATGATTCCTTAAATGAAAGTTATAGAATTTCCTGATAGGGATGAATGGGGTGAAATACTTACTCGTCCTTCATTAGATGTAGCAAAGCTACAAGATACTGTTAATGCTGTATTGCAAAAAATACGTCAGGGTGGGGACTCTGCAGTAAGGGAGTACGAACTGCTTTTTGATAAAGTCCATTTGGATTCCCTCGTTGTCAGTGAAGATGAATTTACGGAAGCTGATTCTTTGGTTGATGAAAGTCTAAAGTCATCTATCAAATTGGCACATGAAAACATAGCTAGATTCCACTCATCCCAGAAATTTCAAACTCAGAAGATTGAGGTACAACCTGGAGTAACTTGTTGGCAAAAGGCAGTTGCTATTGAAAAGGTTGGTCTCTATATACCTGGAGGAACGGCTCCATTGTTTTCCACTGTACTTATGCTGGCTACTCCTGCTAAGATTGCAGGGTGTAAGGAAATAATCCTTTGTACTCCACCCAACAAAGAAGGTAAAGTAAATCCTGCCATTCTTGTAGCTGCAAAAATAGCAGGTGTAAATAAGGTATTTAAAGCTGGTGGTGTTCAAGCCATTGGTGCCATGGCTTATGGAACTGAAAGTATTCCTAAAGTATATAAGATCTTTGGGCCTGGTAATCAGTATGTAGTAGCAGCAAAACAAGCTGTCTCTTTAAAGGATGTTGCTATTGATATGCCTGCTGGTCCTTCAGAAGTAGAAGTATTAGCAGATGAGAATAGTAATCCTCAATTTGTGGCAGCTGACTTGCTTTCTCAAGCAGAACATGGTGTGGATAGTCAGGTATTAATGATTACTACCAGTAAGGAAATTATTCCAGCTGTGTTGAGAGAGTTGGAGTTGCAGTTAAATCTTCTTCCCAGAAAAGAGATTGCATCCCAAAGCCTGGAGAATAGCAAAATTATATTAGTAAGGAACCAGGAAGAAATGATGGAGATGAGCAATGAATATGCTCCTGAACATCTTATTATTTCCACAGATAATTATATGGAACTTGCTGATAAGATTGTCAATGCGGGTAGTGTATTTCTTGGTAAATTCAGTTGTGAAAGTGCTGGTGATTATGCTAGTGGAACCAATCATACACTTCCTACTAATGGATATGCCAAAGCTTATAGTGGAGTAAGCTTGGATAGTTTCATTAGAAAAATTACCTTCCAGGAACTCACTGCAGAGGGAATAGGAAAGATAGGGAATGCAGTAGAGGAGATGGCTAAAAATGAGCAGCTTGATGCACATAAAAATGCAATGACATTAAGGTTAAAATCTATTAAGTAATTATGAAACCTTTAAAAGATTTAGTTCGTCCGAATATTTGGGATTTGGAGCCCTATAGTTCAGCACGCAATGAATATAAGGGTGGGAGTGCTACCGTGTTTTTGGATGCGAATGAGAACCCTTATAATACACCCATTAACCGTTATCCGGATCCTCTCCAGTTGGAGGTTAAGGCATTGATAGCCCCTTTGAAAGGGGTTAAACCTGAACAATTATTTTTAGGTAACGGTAGTGATGAGGCTATAGATTTGATTTACCGTTGTTTTTGTATTCCTGGTAAGGACAATGTAGTAGCTATGTCACCTACTTATGGTATGTACAAGGTTTGTGCTGACATCAATGATGTGGAGTATCGTTCAGTTCTTGTTGATGAGGATTTCCAGATATCTGCTGAAAAGTTGTTGAAGTCAACCGATAATAACACAAAAGCTATTTTCCTTTGTTCTCCGAATAATCCATCGGGTAACCGACTAAATAAAAAAGAGGTTTTCACTCTCATACAGTCTTTTGAGGGAATTATTGTTCTTGATGAAGCATATATTGATTTCAGCAGTGAACCTTCTTTTGTGAATATCTTGGATAAATGTCCCAACCTGATTGTTCTACAGACTTTCTCTAAAGCTTGGGGATGTGCTGGTATGCGGTTAGGTTTAGCAATGGCAGACCCCCAGATTATTGAGATTTTCAATAAAGTGAAGTATCCTTATAATGTAAACTTGTTAACTCAAGAAAAAGCGAAAGAAATTATTAAAGCTCGTTTTGATGTAGACCGTTGGGTACGCATGATTCTTGAAGAAAGAGAAAGACTAATAGCTTCATTTGCTGCTCTTCCTATTACGAAGAAAGTTTATCCTACGGATGCTAATTTCTTCCTGGCGCGCATGACCGATGCTACTGCTATTTATAACTATCTAGTAAGTAAGGGTATCATCGTACGGAATCGTTCTAAGATTGTGCTTTGTGATGATTGCTTGAGAGTGACTGTGGGAACAAAGGCTGAAAATACGGCTTTATTGGCTGCTTTACGTATTTATCCTGCTAAGAAATGAAAAAGGTATTATTTATAGATCGTGATGGAACCTTGATTCAGGAACCAGCTGACGAGCAGATTGATTCTTTTGAAAAGTTGAAGTTTGTTCCTGGGATGTTCCGTAATTTGGGATTCATTTGCAGACAACTAGATTTTGAGGTGGTACTGGTTAGCAACCAGGATGGATTGGGAACATCGTCTTTTCCTGAGTGCACCTTTTGGCCCGTCCATAATTTCATTATTGAGACGTTAGAGGGAGAGGGGATTCACTTCGTTCGTCAGCATATTGATAACCATTTTCCGGAAGATAATCATCCGAATCGAAAACCGGGAATTGGCATGCTGTCACAATACTTGAATAATCCGGAGTATGACATGGCTGGAAGTTATGTCATAGGTGATAGGGAAACCGATGCAGTTCTTGCACAGAATTTAGGTTGTAAGGCTTTAATTCTGGGTAAAGATGGCATGAATTGGGATAAGATTGCAGAAATTATCTTTGCAGGTGAACGTGTCTTTAAGATGGAAAGAAACACCAGGGAAACTCAAGTCTCTATTGGGTTAAATCTGGATGGTTCTGGAAAATGTGACATCTCTACTGGGTTAGGTTTCTTTGATCACATGCTGGAACAGATAGGGAAACACGGAAATATAGATTTGACCATCCATGTGAAAGGAGATCTCTATGTAGATGAGCATCATACCATAGAAGACACCGGTATAACTTTAGGTGAATGCTTATTAAAGGCTTTAGGGGATAAACGAGGAATAGAACGATATGGGTATTGCCTTCCTATGGACGACTGTTTGTGTCAAGTTTCCTTGGATTTCGGAGGACGTCCATGGCTTTTATGGGATGCTGAGTTTCATCGTGAAAAGATAGGTGAGATGCCTACGGAGATGTTCTTCCATTTCTTTAAAAGCCTGAGCGATGCTGCAAAAATGAATTTGAATATAAAGGCTGAAGGCACGAATGAACACCATAAAATAGAAGGTATCTTTAAAGCCTTTGCCAGGGCCTTGAAAATGGCAGTCAAGAGAGACATTTACCATTTCCAGTTGCCATCAAGTAAGGGAGTCCTTTAAAGGGCTCCCTTATTTTGATTTATAGATTCTTACATTCTTCTATCCACATGGCACTGGTGGCATCACTTGGCATTCTCCAGTCTCCTCGTGGACTGAGTGTGACACTACCAACCTTTGGACCGTCGGGTAGACAACTGCGTTTGAATTGTTGACTAAAGAATCTCCAGCAGAAGGTTCGAAGCCATTTCTTCAATGTGTCATCATCATATTTTCCCTGGAACGCTTTTTGTGCCAAGAAGAAAATCTTGGAAGGACGGAACCCAAACCTCATGAAATGGTAGATGAAGAAATCGTGAAGTTCATACGGCCCTACATTATCCTCGGTCTTTTGAGCTATCTTTCCATCTTCAGTAGGAGGAAGAAGTTCTGGACTGATAGGAGTATCCACAATATCCATTAAGCAGATGCGTTCTTCTTCATCAGCTTCATGAGTAGCTACCCAACTTACCAGATGCTTGACCAAAGTCTTTGGGATAGAGGCATTTACACCATACATGCTCATGTGGTCACCATTATAAGTAGCCCATCCTAATGCTAACTCAGAAAGGTCTCCGGTTCCCACTACCAACCCATTGATTTGATTAGCTACATCCATCAGAATTTGAGTGCGTTCTCTGGCTTGTCCGTTTTCATAGGTGATGTCATGCACATTGATGTCATGCTCTATATCCTTGAAATGCTGGATGACCGAAGCTCCGATAGGAATTTCACGAATGGTGATTCCTAGACTGCGCATTAAAGTTAAGGCATTGTTGTAGGTGCGGTCTGTAGTTCCGAAACCTGGCATTGTAATACCTACAATACCTTTTCTGCTCAAACCCAGTTTGTCGAATGTTTTAACTGTAACAAGCAATGCCAATGTGGAATCTAGTCCTCCGGAAATACCGATGACAGCAGATTTAGCATTGATATGATGTACTCGTTGTGCAAGTCCTTCCACCTGGATATTAAAGATTTCCTCGCATCTTTCGTCCAGTTTGTTTCCTGTAGGGACGAAAGGATGAGCATCAATGTCACGGGACAATTGCAATAATTCTGGTGGAATGACAGATTCAGATTGAGCCATGATATATTCCTCCTTGTTCGTGCAGTTCCGAACATTATCTCCGAAAGTGGTGTTGATTCTTCTTTCAGTACGAAGTCTCTCCACATCTATTTCGCTAATAATCAGCTGCTCGTTCAAGGAGAAACGCTCGCTTTTTGCCAGTAGCTTACCATTCTCATAAATCAGTCCATTCCCTGCAAAAACTAAATCGGTAGTGGATTCACCGAAACCAGCACTACTATAGACATATCCAGTAATGCATCGGGCAGACTGCTGTGAAAGGAGGGTGTTCAGGTAATTGTTCTTACCGATACTCTCATTGGAGGCAGAAAGGTTAAAGATGATTTCTGCTCCGTTCAGTGCCAGAGATGAGCTTGGAGGGATAGGAGCCCAGACATCTTCACAAATCTCTATGGCAAAATTACATTGCGGAGTATGGATAATCTGCTTAGAAGATACAAGGACACGCTGACCGCAATACCTTACCTCTGATGGAACGTGATTTAAACCGGAGGTAAACCAACGCTTCTCATAAAACTCCTTATAATTAGGGAGATAAGTTTTAGGCACTATGGCTAGAATTTTTCCTTTCTGCAAGACTAAAGCACAGTTCAGCAGGGTGCCGTTGAACGGCAGAGGAATGCCTACTATGGCTATAATATCCAGTGAACGTGTAGTGGTAAGCAGCTGCATGACAGCATTTTCACATTCTTCTAAGAGTAGTTCTTGCTGAAAAAGATCTGCACAAGTGTAACCCGTTATACAAAGTTCAGGGAAGCAGATAATTTCCACTCCTTTACCCGATGCCTGCAGGGTAAGGCTTTCAATTTGTTGTACATTATAATAGCAATCAGCAATCTTCAAGGATGGAATAGCTGTTGCCACTTTTACAAATCCGTGATTCATGTCTTTTTGGTTGTTTGTACAAAGATACTTTGATTTTGTAAAATAATCAATATTTTTCCACGATAAATGAAATAATCCTGGAATTATTTGTTCTAATGGAAAAGTTAAACTATCTTTGAGATGTTATAATTATCTAACTTAAATTCTGTAAATATGAAAAAGAAATTTATTTGTACAGTCTGTGGATATATTCATGAAGGCACAGAACCTCCTCAGAAATGCCCTATGTGTGGGGTTCCTGCTTCTAAGTTCACTGAACTGGTAGAAGATGGAGCCTTGAACATGGTAACGGAGCATACCCTGGGTATTGCAAAAGATTATGAGGTAGACGAGGAAATGATAAAAGACTTGAATGCACATTGGACAGGTGAGTGTTCAGAAGTAGGTATGTATCTGGCTATGAGCCGTCAGGCAGACCGTGAGGGCTATCCAGAAATAGCTGAAGCTTTCAAGCGTTATGCATGGGAAGAGGCAGAGCATGCTTCCAGGTTTGCTGAACTTCTGGGTGACGTGGTTTGGGATACGAAAACCAACCTGGAAAAGCGTATGAATGCTGAGGCTGGAGCATGTGAGGATAAGTTCCGTATAGCAAAGAAAGCGAAAGCCATGGGTTGGGATGCTATTCATGATACGGTGCATGAAATGGCTAAGGATGAGGCTCGTCATGGACGGGGGTTCGAAGGACTTTATAAGCGTTATTTCAAGAAATAGTCAAAGAGAAGGGAAACCTGATAAAATAGGTTTCCCTTTTTATTTTTCCTTAAAATTTGGCTATCCGGAAAACTTGCCTTATATTTGCACACACAAATTAGGGCGCTTTCATCTAGCGGTTAGGATACCGGCCTCTCACGCCGGGTACACGGGTTCGAGTCCCGTAGGCGCTACCATATAAAAGATGGCTTCAGGGCCATCTTTTTTCGTGTGTATCCGTACTGCTTATTTGATAGAATGCGAAGAAGAATTTCTTCCCTCTTTTTCTGGATAGAAATTTCTCCTTAACTAGGGAAAATTTTTTCTCTAACTGGGGAAATATTTTTCTCCTTCGGGAGAATAAATTTTTGCTCTCTAACTGAGGATATTCAGAGAGGGTAGAAGCATGAAATAAAAAGAGAGCCATTTGTAAATATGCAAATGGCTCTCTTCCTTTTATGATTACGTTTTCACTCAAAGTTGAAGATCTGGCTAAAGCCAGTCATGTCGAACACATGCTTAACCAATGGTTGAAGATTTTTGATAATCAACTTTCCATTTTTAGCTGTGACATCCTTGTGCATGGATAAGAAGACACGCAAACCGGAACTGCTGATGTAATTCATCTCAGTGCAATCCAGAATAACAAATTGCCCCTCTTGGATATCCAGGCTGTTTACGTTTTCCTGTAGATCATTCAAGTGCAGTGCATCCAGTGGTCCATCAATGTAAATAGTTATTGGCTCCATAATATATTATTTTATTTTCTTAGTCATTTTCAGGATGTTATTATCACCTTTTCTCTCGTATTCCACCAAATCCATCAGCTGACGGATAAGGAAGATTCCCAGTCCTCCTATTTCTCTTTCAGTAGCAGGTAAGGTTACATCTGCTTCGGGTGCTTCCAGCGGATTAAATGCTATTCCCTTATCCTTCAAGGTAAAGCTGAGGCTCTTCTCATCTTCTTTCTTTACTTTCAGTTCTATGGTTCCCTGGGAATGGGGATAAGCATATAAAATGATGTTGGTCAACGCTTCTTCCAAGGCTAGGTTCATATTAAATACCACTTCTTTAGGGAGCTCCAGCTCTTTCTGAAGTTCTTCTGTTAAATCGAACATTTTCTGCAGTTCGGTCAACTGGTTGTTCAATATGATTATTTTCTCTTGAAACATGTGTTTTCTATAGATTAGCACTACAAAAATACAAAAAGGAAATACAATATCTAAGTTTTTGAGTCATTTTTTTTGCTAAGTCGCAAAATATGGCGATTTTTGCATTATATTATGTCCATATGAGTAGATTCAAAACCCCTAATCGATCGTTTTCCACTCGTTTGAGTTTATGGTTTACAGGATGCTCCGCAGCTATTCTGCTAGCCTCTATGGGGATAAGCCTCTATTTCGTATATCATAAGATGAAAAAAGATGAGGTAGAGCTGGCTCAGCATTCGCTCCAAGTCTATGTGGATGAAATCTCTAATACGTTCAAGATTGCGGAAGTGGTAGCTCAGAATGCCTCTTCTTCCATGCATTTTTTCCTGGAATATCCAGATTCCATGCTCAACATGCTCCGTCCTGTCTTGGATAAGAACGAGGACATTTACGGGGTGGCATTTTCAGTGGATACTGCTTACTATGAGAATAAGGTGATAGCTCCTTATTTGCATCGCACCAAGAAGGAGGGGGAATATGAGTTGACTAACATTTCGGAGTTTTGGTTGGAGGATTGGTTCCGAGAGGCTAAGCATTCAGGGAAAAGCTTTTGGACAAAGCCTTATGTGGGACGTATGGCTCAGAAACCCATGACGGATTATTGTATTCCGGTGTTTGATTCTTCGGGCAAGTTTGCGGGGGTGTTTGGTGTGGATGTGACGTTGGAATGGATTTCTCAACTGATTAGTCGTCAGAAGATTTCCGGAAATTCCTACATTCGTATAGTGGATTCTGATGGGAAAGAGGTCATTTCTCATGGTTATCCCTTGAGCGATGAGGATTCTTATACGTTCACTGCTCCTATAGAAAACGTGGGTTGGGTCATGACCATTTGTTCTTCTGAAAAGGAAATCAGTAAGCCCATCCGTTTGCTGAGGGATTTGCTTCTTCTGTTGTTCATCTTTGGTCTTACTGCTTTACTTTTGGCTACACGAGTTATCGTAGGCAAATTGGCTAAGCCCGTCGTCCGTTTTGCTAATGCAGCAGATGAGATTTCGAATGGAAACTTCAACACGGAACTTCCAGAGGTGAAAACAGACGATGAACTGAAACTCTTGCGAGATTCCTTGGATAACATGCAGCATGAGCTGTCTTCTTTTATTACTGATTTGAAAGTTACCACGGAAAACCAGACCCGACTGGAAAATGAGCTGCACATTGCTCGTACTATTCAAATGAACATGCTTCCTAAGGAGTTCCCGGATTACCTTTATGCTAAATTGAATCCTGCAAAAGAAGTAGGAGGTGATTTATATAATTTCCTGATTAGAAGCGATAAACTGTTCTTCATTATAGGAGATGTGTCAGGAAAGGGTATTCCTGCCAGTTTAATTATGGCAGTTACCAGTAAACTGTTCAGAAATAGAGCTTACCATATTGACAGCCCTGGAAGGATAGCTATGTCACTGAATCATTCTTTGTCGGAAAATAATCCGCAGAACTTCTTTGTGACATTTTTCGTAGGGGTGCTGGATTTGAAATCTGGTTTGCTGACCTACTGCAATGCGGGGCATAATCCTCCTATCTTATTCCATGAATCAAGGATTGAGTTCATGGATGTCAAGGTAAATCTGGCTGCTGGTATTATCAACAGTGCTGAGTATGAGGAATCTTCTATCCAATTGAACGGTGGTGATAAGATTCTGATGTTTACCGATGGGGTAACCGAGGCAAAAAATAAATCAGGTGAATTCTATTCAGAAAGTAGACTGCTTGAACTAGCTCAGAATAATTCATTTTGCGATTCTAAAGGACTGGTAGAGAGGATAGTAGATGACGTCTCTGCATTCTCAGTGGGGATGGAGCAGAATGATGATCTGACGTTGTTCAGCTTTACATACAAGTCAAGGGACGATAATAAATCTTAAACTATTTACATAATATGGCATTCATTTCTACAAACAACATCAAGGGTGACATTTTTGGAGGCGTTACAGCTGGTATTGTAGCTTTGCCTCTTGCCCTCGCGTTTGGTATTCAAGCTTTTGGAGGTATCAATGATCCTGCAGCTAGTTCCATGGGAGCTCTGGCAGGTCTGGTTGGTGCCACCATGCTAGGTTTCTTTGCTTCCTTATTTGGAGGTACTCATTCCCAGATTAGCGGCCCTACAGGCCCTATGACTGTAATTTCTGCCAGTCTGATTAGTGGAGTTTGGGCTTCTTCTCAAGGAAGTTTTGCTGCAGTCTTAATCAGCATGTCATTGGCTGGTATTTTCTGTGGCCTTTTCCAGATTCTTTTCGGTGTAATAAAGTTAGGTAAATACGTACGTTATATTCCTTATCCAGTTCTCTCAGGCTTTATGAGTGGTATTGGTGTAATCATTATTCTCCAACAGATATACCCTTTGATAGGTCTAAAATCTCCAGTTCTGGTGGTAGATATGATAACTAAATATCCAGAGATGGCATCAGAAGGGTTGGTTTGGCAAGCATTGGTTCTGGGTATTTGTTCTATTCTGATTATCGAACTGTTCCCTAAGATTACCAAAAAAATACCTGCCACTTTGGTAGCTTTGATAGTTATGACAGTAGTTTCACTGTTCATGAACATTGACACCAAGCTGACTATCGGTGAAATTCCAGCAGGTCTTCCAATGCCGTTTTTTGCTAAAGAAGGAATTAGTTTAGCTGGTATTAATTGGGTACCCCTAATTGAAGCTGCAATTGTCCCTGGTTTAACCTTGGCAGGTTTAGGTGCTATTGACACTTTGTTGACCTCTGTGGTTGCAGACAATATAACGAAAACGAAGCACAACAGTAATCAGGAGTTGATAGGACAAGGTATAGGTAATGCCATTGCTGGTCTTTTCTGTGGAATTGCTGGAGCAGGTGCCACTATGCGTACCGTGGTGAATGTGAAATCTGGTGGTCGTACTCAGATAAGTGGAATGGTTCATGCTCTTTTCTTACTTGCTATTTTGCTGGGGTTAGGTTCATTAGTAAAATATGTGCCTTTAGCAGTTTTGGCAGGTATTCTGATAACAGTAGGATGGGGCATCATCGATTTTAAAGGTTTCCGTGATCTTTACAAAATACCAAGATCCGATGCATTTGTACTTATCGTAGTCTTCATTATCACGGTATTTGTAGACTTGTTGACAGCTGTAGGACTCGGTATGGTTATTGCATGTGTCTTCTTTATGAAGCGTGCTGGAGATTTGATAGAGAGCTCATATACTGCCTCTGCAATGGATTCTACCGACGTGAATAATCCATGGAACGATGAAGGTGGAATTCCTGAGGACATAAAGAAAAAGATTTATATCTGTCATGTAGATGGACCAATCTTCTTCGGTTCTGTAACAGGTTTCAACTTGTTGATGGAAAGTGTTCCTAAGCACAGAAAATTGGTTATCATCCGTATGCGTCGGGTTAGTTATATGGATCAATCTGGTGTATATGCCATGGAAACTGCAATCCAGGATTTGCAAGCAAAAGGGGTGAATGTACTTATGACTATCATTAAGCCTCAACCTAAACGTTTATTGACCAAGATGAATGTAATACCAAATTTGGTTCCAGAAGATCATATATTTGAGACTTTTGAAGATTGTACAGAGTATTTGAAAAAATTAGAGTTGTGATGACAATGATAAAAGAAAGGGGCCACGAAAATCGAGGCCCCTTTCTTTTATTGATAGAACAGAATTAACTATATAAAAATCTCTTGATACTCTTTTTAGGAGTCTTTTCAAACTCTTCTTTCTGAATTTCAATACCTGACAGTTGCTCATAATTTGCTACAAGAGTATTCAATAACTTTCGGTTATTTTCCATTATTTCTTGCAACTTTTCGTCCGTCAGATTTTCTTTATTGACTAAATCTTGATCTGGATAGACAAGACCAAAGAACTTTTCACCTCGTTGAACTACTAAACATTCAGCAACATAAGGAAGAGTATTCAATTTATCTTCTATTTCTTCTGGATAAACATTTTGTCCAGATGCACTAAGCAGCATGTTTTTGCATCTACCTTTTATGGTAAGATTACCTTTAGCATCAATAGTACCCAGGTCTCCTGTATGATACCATCCATCACGCATAACTTGGGCTGTAGCTTCGGGATTCTTATAATAACCTAACATCACATTAGGTCCCTTAGCTAAAATTTCTCCTACAAAACGTTCTGGGTCTTTGCTATCAATCTTCAGTTCCATATTCAAAGCTGCTTTACCACAGCTATATGGCTTGAATCTTGACCAGTCTTCATAGGCTAGGATAGGAGCAGTTTCTGTAGTTCCATATCCTACGGTATAAGGGAAATGGACATCGTGTAAAAACTTCTCAATCTCTTGATTGAAAGCAGCTCCTCCAATAATAACTTCACGGAAATTATTACCAAAAGCATCTTTTATTTGCTGACAAATCTGAGCTTTGATTCTACCACCCAGATATGGTGCTTTCATTAATAATTTTACAGTATTATTGATTTTAGGGAATACAGCTTTTCTCATCACCTTTTCAATGATCAGAGGAACTGATATTACTATAACTGGTTTTATTTCTTGGAATGCTTTGAAAATGATTTTCGGACTTGGAATACGTGTTAGGAAGAAAATATGCGCTCCTTCAGTCATTTCATAAACAAACTCGAAAGCCATACCATACATATGTGCCATAGGTAGGATGGAAATCACTCTTTCACCACGTATATTAGGAATTGCTTTCCGTGCAAAAATAATATTGGAAACGATAGCACGATAAGGTATCATGACTCCTTTCGGATTTCCAGTGCTTCCTGAAGTGTAGTTAATCATAGCTAAGGCATCTGGACCATCTTCAGGTACGTAATGCACATGCTCAGGACGGAAATACTTAGGGAACTTGGAACCGAACATAAAGTTCAAGTTTTCTCGTGCATTATAAAGTTTTTCTTTTCTGCAAATGAAAAGTTGATAATCTTGAATATTGATTATGCCTTCCAAGTGTGGCATAGCATCAGGATCTAACAATGGGAAGACTTGATCACCGGCAAAAAGTAATTTTGCATCGGAATGATTGACCAAAGAATGAACGTTTTCCGGTTTAAATTCATGAAGGATTGGAACTGCTATTGCTCCATATGTTAAGATTGCGAAGAAGGCTGCACCCCAGTTTGCACAGTTACGGCCAAATAACGCAATTTTATCTCCTTTTACCACACCACTATTCTCAAAGAGAATATGCAGTTTTTCTATTTTTCTTGCCAAATCTTTATATTGTAGAGTGGCTCCCTCATAATCAGTAAACGCATCTAAATCCCAATTCTTTTTGATGCTTTCTTCAATGAGGGGTATAAAGCTAGGTAGTTGTTCAGTCATTGCACACTTTTTGAAATTCTGAGCAAAAGTATAAAAAAAGGAAATATCAAACAAACAAAAAGAACTAAATATTCGTTTTACTTGCTTATTTAGCCTTTAGAATAGTCTCTTTCTCCAAAAATCTTGCTTCCTACTCGTATTAAAGTGCTTCCTTCTTCTAATGCAATAGGGTAATCATGACTCATACCCATAGAAAGCTCCGTGAATGAAGTTAGATTCGTGCATGATGCTTTCATTTCAACAAAGAACTCATGGACAGTACGGAATTCCCTTCTCACTTGTTCCATGTTATCAGTGTTGGTTGCCATACACATTAGACCAGAAATTTGCACATTTGGATATTCTGACCAGTCTTGAGTGGTTAAGAGATTCCTACATTCCTCAATAGTAAAACCGAATTTTGTTTCTTCTTCAGCTATGTGTAATTGAATTAAGATAGGAATTATTCTTCCCACTTTTTTAGCCTGTTTGTCTATTTCCTGCAGAAGTTTTATTGAATCTACTGAATGAATTAATTTAATATAAGGAGCAATGTATTTGACTTTATTGGTTTGCAAATGCCCAATGAAATGCCATTCAATGTCTTTTGGCAAAAGTTCTACTTTTTGCTGAAGTTCCTGTACATGGCTTTCACCAAAGATTCTTTGTCCAGCTTCATATGCTTCTTCTATCGCTTCTGCTGGGTGAAATTTGGATATAGCTACTAAACGGACTCCCTGAGGAAGTCCGTTATTTATTCTTTTAATTTCTTCTTGAATTTGTGACATCTTATTATTTTTGTTCTCCAGCAGCTTGGAATTCAGGCTTTTCATTTTTTACCTTGTATGGATAAACGTCCATAATAGCAGTTTCAGCCATGCTAGCTATATAGTAATCCATCATTGTATTTTTCAAACCATCTTCAAGTTTCTTAACTGCATCTTTAAGATTTGCTGCTTGAACAAGGAAATTATTTGCGGTCTTTTTTTCTTTCCCAGATTTTTCGTCTAATATAACAAAATAGACTTTACTCTTAAACCATCGGTCAGCTGTTTCTTCATCACAGAAAAAGAGTTCATTGTATTTCGCTCTTTTGATATCACTTACTTCAAAACTCCCGGTAATAAATGGGGTCATTTCTTCTATGATGCGTGCCTCTGCTTCAGTAAAACTTAGCGCATCTACCAAGTATAATTCTGGTACTTTTTTCACTGCAGCTGTATTTTCTACAGGCTTTTCGTATATAACTTTACATTCGAACCAATTCATCTTTTTTATACTTATTTTTTTATTTGTCCTGCAAACTTACTAAATTAATCCGATATAGAATACATGTTATTTTGTTTAATTTAATTTGTACCTTTCAAATTTGTGTAGTTTGTGTTAAACCCTTAAATTTGCACCTTAAATAAAATTAGGAACAAATACAATTATATATGCCTAAAATATCGGTTCGGGGCGAAGCAATGCCCGCTTCTCCAATTAGAAAATTAGCTCCGTTGGCATACGAAGCAAAAGATCGTGGTATACATGTTTATCACTTAAATATAGGTCAGCCAGACCTACCAACCCCCCAAGTAGCTTTGGATGCGATTCATAATATAGATCGTAAAATATTAGAGTATTCTCCCTCTCAAGGTTATTTGAGTCTTAGGAAAAAGTTGGTAAATTACTATAAAAAGTATGATATCAATGTAACCTCCGATGACATAATAATTACCACAGGTGGTTCAGAAGCTGTATTGTTTGCTTTTCTTGCTTGTTTAAATCCAGGTGATGAGATTATTGTACCAGAGCCTGCTTATGCTAACTATATGGCATTTGCTATTTCTGCTGGTGCCGTAATTCGTACCATAGCAACTACCATTGATGAGGGTTTCTCTTTGCCAAAAGTAGAAAAGTTTGAAGAACTGATTAATGAGCGCACAAGAGCCATCTTAATTTGTAACCCAAACAATCCTACTGGTTATCTTTATACACGCAGAGAGATGAATCAGATTCGTGATTTGGTAAAGAAATATGATTTGTACCTGTTCTCAGATGAGGTTTATCGTGAATTTATCTATACTGGTTCACCCTATATTTCAGCTTGCCATTTAGAAGGGATTCAGCAGAATGTGGTATTAATCGATTCTGTTTCTAAACGGTATAGTGAATGTGGAATTAGAATAGGTGCGTTAGTGACGAAAAACGAAGAAGTCCGTAAGGCAGTGATGAAATTCTGTCAAGCACGTTTAAGTCCTCCTTTGATAGGGCAGATAGTTGCAGAGGCATCTATAGACACCCCTGAAGAGTATTTGCGTGAGACTTATGACGAATACGTGGAACGTAGAAAGTGCTTAATAGATGGACTGAATCGTATCCCAGGTGTTTATTCTCCAATTCCGATGGGAGCCTTTTACACTGTAGCTAAACTTCCAGTAGATGATAGTGAGAAATTCTGTGCTTGGTGTTTGAGTGAATTCAATTATGAAGGTGAAACTGTTATGCTGGCACCTGCAAGTGGTTTTTACACTACACCAGGTTCTGGTCATAACGAAGTCAGAATAGCTTATGTCTTAAATAAAGAAGATTTAGTTCGTGCTCTTTTTGTTTTACGTAAAGCATTAGAAGTATATCCAGGTAGGACAGAATGAATTTCCCTCTCTTCATAGCCCAAAGAATTTTTGCTAGCAGGACAAACCAGAAACAGGTTTCTCGTCCTGCTATTACTATTGCTACTATCGGTATGGCAATAGGAATGGCTGTGATGATTGTTGCAATATGTGTAGTTCTTGGTTTTAAGGATGAAATTAGAAGTAAACTTTTTGGTTTTGGTTCCCATATTCAGGTTATGAATATGGAGCAGACCAATTCCTTTGAAAGTTTTCCTATCGTTGGAGATGATAGTGTCATGAATGTAGTAAAATCTCTACCTGATATCTCTCATGTTCAACGTTACATTACTAAACCATGTCTTTTAAAGACAGAAGGTGAATTCAGGGGAGTAGCCCTTAAAGGTGTAGGTCCTGAATATGATTATTCTTTTTTGAAAGCTCATCTTGTTGAAGGTGAAATTCCTGTTTTTTCTGATAAAGAAGTAAGTAATAAGATTTTGATTTCAGAATCTATAGCAAATGATCTTAAAATTAAAGTAGGAGATAAGATCTATTGCTATTTTATGGGTAATTCAATCCGTGCTCGTAGATATGTCATTGCTGGTATTTATTGTACTCATTTAATGGAATTTGATAACAATTTTATATTTGCCGATTTATCAGCACTCGTAAAATTGAATGGATGGGAGAAAGATCAAGTTAGTGGTCTTGAGATTTCTGTTGGTGATTATGATTCTATAACTGAAGATTTCATAAACGTAGTACACAAGATAAATGGTCAAATAGATCGTTATGGTGATTCTTATTTCGTTTGTACAATAGAACAACTTTACCCTTCTTTGTTTGCATGGCTTGGTTTGCTGGACATGAATGTGTGGGTTATCCTCATTCTGATGCTTGCAGTTGCTGGTTTTACCATGATTAGTGGATTACTTATCATTATTCTTGAGAGAACGAATATGATTGGAGTCTTAAAGGCATTAGGGGCTACGAATAAGTCTATTCGTCACATTTTTCTATATTTTGCTATTTTCATTATAGGGAAGGGACTGATTTATGGAAATATATTAGGATTGGGACTTTGCCTTTTACAAAAGTATTTCTCTATAATCCATTTAGATGCTCAATCCTATTATGTGGATACGGTACCTATTTTGATTAATCCTCTTACTATTGTTCTGTTGAATCTTGTTACCTTGATTATATCAGTATTGGTTCTTGTTATTCCTAGTTTCTTAGTATCTCACATTCATCCTGCTAGGTCAATTCGCTTTGAGTAAGACTATCAAGAGATAAAAAATCCTAGACTTAAAGCCTAGGATTTATCAATTATGATTTAAATTCTTCTGACGAATATCCTTTAGGAAGTTCCCTGCAATTATAAGTAGATGCCATGATTTCACCGTATGCACCTGCAGATCGTATAGCTAGATAATCTCCTCTGTGGCATTTATTAAGTTCAAAATCTTTCACAAAGACATCACTTGATTCACAGATAGGACCTACTACATCATACTTCTCTTTCGGTTCATTGCTGGAAAGATTTTCTACTAGATGAAAAGCCCCATATAAAGCAGGACGAATTAAATCTGTCATTCCAGCATCTACTATGCAGAATTGTTTTTGAATTCCCTTTTTGATAAACAGAGTCTTAGTAATTAAATTACCACATTGTCCTACAACAGCTCTACCTAATTCAAAGTGGAGACATTGTCCTTTTCTAAGGATAAGATTCTCTGCATAGGTTTTAAAGAAATCTGTAAAGTTGGGTATCGGATTCTCATCAGGTTTTAAATAATCTATGCCTAATCCTCCACCTACGTTGATATGCTTTACAGTAATGTTCTCAGCTTCTAATCTGTTTTGCAGTTCATTGATTCTTTTGCTTAAAGCAATGAAATCATCCATCTCTAGAATTTGGGAACCGATGTGGAAATGTAGACCTATAAATTCTACATTCTTCATCTCTGCTGCTTTTGACACTACAAATTCCATATCCTCCATAGCTATACCGAATTTGTTTTCAGCTAGCCCTGTAGTGATATTGGCATGAGTATGTGCCCCTACATCCGGATTAATTCTAAAGCATATTTTTGCGACTTTGTTTTTTACTGCAGCCAACTCATTAATAATTTCTAGTTCAGGAATGCTTTCTACATTGAAGCAGAAGATATCATTTTCTAAACCTAGATTAATTTCCCAGTCGCTTTTTCCTACACCTGCAAAAACAATTTTATCTGATGGGAAGCCAGCTTTTATCGCAGCACTGATTTCTCCACCACTTACACAATCTGCACCCAGTCCACTTTTGCTAATAAGATCCAGTATCAATGGATTGGCATTAGCTTTGATAGCGTAGTGCACATAGTAATTAGGATATTTATCTATTTCCTTCTTTATGACGTCAAGCGTCTGTTGCAACAGCTTTACATCGTAATAGTAGAATGGTGTTTTTATATCCTTAAATTTCTCGATAGGTATTTGTATTTTCATAAAATGGGTTTATTTCTTTTTAAATAAAGTGTCGGTTAAAGCTTGTAAAGCGCGCTTCTTATCTTCTTTCTTTACTAAAAATGAAATATTGTAGTTGCTGCCTCCGTAGGAAATCATACGTACAGGTATATTCTTCATGGCTTCTGTAGCAAGTGTCTCAAAACCCACATTATCCCAAGTGAGGTCACCTACTACACATATAATACACATGTCGTAATCTACGGTTACTGTTCCATATTTTTTCAGCTCGTTTAATATGTCATTCAGATGTTTCGTGTTGTCTATACTCATAGAGACACCCACTTCTGAAGTAGAAACCATATCAATACTAGTTTGATACTGTTCGAAAATGTCGAAAACTTTGCTGAGGAAACCGTGAGCTAGAAGCATTCTGCTGCTCTTTATCTTTATAGCTGTGATGTTATCCTTAGCAGCTACTGCCTTTATTTTTCCTCTTTCGGTTTCATTGCTTATCGTGGTTCCAGGAGCTGTAGGTTCCATGGTGTTTAGTAACCGGACTGGTATTCCTGCGTATTTAGCTGGTTGAACGCATGTAGGATGTAAAATCTTTGCTCCAAAATAAGCCAGCTCAGCAGCTTCTTCAAAATGAAGTTGACGTACAGGTTCGGTAAAATCTACGAACCTTGGGTCGTTGTTGTGCATTCCATCAATGTCGGTCCAAATCTGTATTTCTTCAGCTAGGACAGCAGCACCGATGAGAGAAGCAGTATAATCAGAACCACCTCTTTCCAGATTATCTATTTCACCATATGCGTTACGGCAGATGAATCCTTGAGTGATATAGATGTCGGCATCTGGATTAGCCTCAAGCAACTTTTTAAGTTCTTTTCTGATGAACACTGGGTCTGGCTCTGAATTCTTATCTGTACGCATGAATTGCAGTGCATCAAGAAGTACCACGTTTACCCCTTGCTCTTTGAGGTAGTTTGTCATCATGTTGGTGCTAATAATTTCACCCTGAGCCAGGATTACCCTTTCCTCATACATGGTGAACAAATCCTTAGAGAAACCATGCAGATACTCTATTTCCTCTCTTAAGAAATCCTTTGTGATATTCTTATATTCTTCAGTATCATATAGTTCCTCTACGTGCTTTCTATATTTGTTTGCAAGTTGGTTTATAATCTCGTTCGCACCATCTGCGTTCTTCTTATAGAAGTAATCAGAAATTTCAACCAATGTGTTTGTCGTTCCAGACATGGCTGACAGCACGACAATCTTCTTTTCTCCATCATTGATTAATTTTGCTACATCCTTCATTCTTTGAGCTGTACCGACGGATGTACCACCAAATTTCAATACTTTCATTGTTATATTTATATTTATATTCTTATTTTGTTTCCAACTCACTGATTTCTACCATATCAATCGGTCTATTGAATTCCTCAGTTATATCCTCTATATGCGTGTCTTTAATTTCAAATACTGTACCAGGGAATGAAGATATAAGGCTCAAGTTATGGGTAGAAATGATGACCGTAGATCCGTTTTCACTGATTTTATGGAGCAGTTCCAGAATGTTTTTGCTGGTTACGATATCCAAATTACCCGTAGGCTCATCAGCCAGAACCAGTTTAGGGTTGTTCAGAATAGCTCGTGCAATGCACACTCGTTGCTGCTCACCACCACTGAGTTGGTTTGGATATTTATCCCGTTTATCTTCTAGCCCTACCAGTTTAAGCACTTCCGTAATTCTATTTGATATTTCTTGTTTGTTTTTCCAGTCGGTGGCTTTCAAGACAAAATCCAGATTCTTCTCCACAGTCCGGTCTCCCAGTAATTGGAAATCCTGGAAGACTATACCTATTTTTCTTCGGAGTTCCTGCAGTTTACTGTCTTTCATTTTTTTGTCCATCTGATAGGTTCCCAGCATTAAAGCTTCACCTTCCACGATGGGGAGCTCACCATACATCGTCTTGAGTAGGGTGGATTTACCAGTACCAACCCTGCCTGTAAGATAAATCAGACTACCTTCTTCTACCTGAAAATTTACATCTTGCAGAATGGTTTTGTCTGCTTGGTTTATTTTTACATTCTTATAGTCAACTACTAGTGCCATATCTCAATTAATGTTTATGCCAATTAGGGTCATGTCTTACTTGCAGCTCCTTAGCCAAATCTTCAATACGAAGTCCTTTGGCAGTGAGCAGAACGATGAGATGGTAGAGGAAATCACTACCTTCGTACACTAATCTTTCATTGGTTCCGTTGGTGGCTTCAATGACAGCTTCAAGGGCTTCTTCTCCCACTTTTTGTGCCATTCTGTTTATGCCATCCTTGAACAGGCTAGTGGTGTATGAACCCTCTGGCATTTCCTCATGCCTTTTCTCTATGAAATCCTGCAAGTAGGTCAGGAATAGGAGAGGATTAACCTCGTTCTTTTCATTCCAGCAAGTGTCGGCACCTGTGTGGCAGACAGGACCCACGGGATTCACCTGGATGAGCAACGTGTCCTTGTCGCAATCCAGTTTTACGTCTACAAGATTCAAGAAATTCCCACTGGTTTCTCCTTTGGTCCAAAGGGTGTTTCGGGTTCTGCTGAAGAAAGTAACCTTACCTGTTTCCACAGTTTTTTTGTAAGCCTCTTCATTCATAAAGCCCAGCATGAGCACCTTTTGGCTTTTTGAATCTTGGATGATAGCAGGAACTAATCCATTCATCTTTTGAAAATCAATGCTTTCTACCGGTATATTAATCATAAACTATAACTATATTCTAATATTAATTCCTTCATTTTTCAAGTAGAGTTTCAACTCTGGAATCTGAATTACTCCAAAGTGAAAGACACTTGCTGCTAATGCCGCATCAGCTTTACCCAGGGTGAAAGCGTCGCGGAAATGCTCTTTCTTTCCTGCTCCTCCGGAAGCGATGACCGGGATGGACAGTAAGTCAGAAAGCTCTGCCAGGGCTTCATTGGCATATCCCGTTTTCACTCCATCGTGATTCATGGAGGTGAAAAGAATTTCCCCAGCACCCCGTTCGTTCACTTCTTTAGCCCAGTCGAAAAGGTTTCTATCCGTTTCTATTCTGCCTCCATTCACGTAGCATTTCCAAGTTCCATCCGTGAATTTGGCATCGATAGCTACCACGCACACTTGGGAGCCGAAACGGAATGCAATCTCATCCACGAACTCTGGTCTTCTTAGTGCAGCAGAATTAATGCTCACCTTGTCTGCTCCAGCAGAGAGCATGCGGTCTACATCTTCCAACTCATTAATTCCACCACCTACGGTAAATGGAATGTTGATGTTGGCAGCTACTCTTCCTACCAGCTCCGTGAATGTTTTCCTTCCTTCATGACTAGCTGTAATATCCAGATAGACCAGCTCATCAGCACCCATGTTACTGTATGCTTTTCCTAATTCCACTGGGTCACCGGCTTGCCGAAGATCCACGAAATTTGTGCCTTTTACAGTCTGTCCGTCTTTCACATCCAGACAAGGTATGATACGTTTTGCCAACATCAGTTTTTATGGGTTTTAATGTAATCCACTATTTCCTCTAAAGTTATCTTGTTCTCGTAGATAGCTTTACCGGTCACTACGGCATAAATGCCAGCCTTATCTAGTTCTTCTATATCCTTCATGGAACTCACTCCTCCACTGGCTATCAGTTTCAGGGTAGGGAAGTGCGTCATTATGTCTTTATACAGCTGGATGGAAGGCCCTTGCAGCATGCCATCTTTGGAGATGTCTGTGCAGAGTACATACTGAATTCCCTCTTTCACATAACTTTCCAAGAAAGGAATCAAAGCCTTCGTGCTTCCTTCTTTCCATCCGTTCACAGAGATGAAACCATCTTTCATATCTGCACCTAGGATGATGCGTTCAGCACCATATTTCTGAAGCCAGCTGATGAACAGGTCGGGTCTTTGAACAGCTATACTTCCTACGGTGACTTGTTTTGCCCCGTTTTGGAAAGCTGTGCTGATGTCTTCATCGGTTTTTATACCGCCTCCGAAATCTATTTCCAGTCCTGTTTCCGATGCAATCTCTTTCAGGGCTTTGATATTGACGATGTGCTTCGATTTTGCCCCATCCAAATCTACCACATGGATGTGCTCTATGCCAGCCTCTTCAAATTTCCGGGCTATTTCTACCACATTTTCACTATACACCTTTTTCTGGTCGTAGTCACCCTGGGAAAGCCTTACGCACTTTCCATCTATGATGTCTATGGCTGGAATAATTCTTATCATCGCTTACAGGTCTAGGAAGTTCTTTAAAATCTGTTCTCCTATGGACCCACTCTTTTCCGGGTGAAATTGTGTGGCATAGAAATTATCTTTCTGCAAGGAAGCACTGAACGGCTGAATGTATGCCGATTCAGCCACAGTCCACTGACAAACCGGCACATAAAAGCTATGAACAAAATACACAAAAGACTCATCGGGCAGTCCTTTGTATAAATCACCTTTCATGTGGGTCAGGGAATTCCATCCCATGTGAGGCACTTTGTCGGTGTGCCTGGTAGGATTGAACTTCTTCACATCCACGTCGAAAATGCCCAGACAATCCACATCCCCTTCTTCGGAGTGACTACACATGAGTTGCTGCCCTACACAGATACCCAGAACAGGTTGCTTCAGTTCACGGATTACTCTATCTAGTTGGTGCTCACGAATATAGGTCATGGTGGTTAAAGCATGACCTTGTCCGGGGAAAAGTATTTTGTCGGCTTTTGAAAACTGTTCGGCATCATCCGTAATAATGGGGTTGATACCTAAACGATTCAGTGCGTGGACTACGGAAAAGATGTTTCCTGCATTATACTTTACAATAGCAACCTGCATTCAGCTTAATTACCTTTTATTTGTTGATATGCCTTAACCCAGTCTGTGTCTAGAGAGAAGGGAGCCACACTGCCTTTTTCCTCTATATATGCCTGTGTGGTAGATGTATCAGGGTCATTGTAAAGAGGATTGTTCAGGGAAGCATCGATGTAAGCACGAGCTACCTTCAGCTTATCCTGACTGGCAGTTTTCTGCATCTGCATCATGTATGCCAGCACGAAACAATCCAGGTTGTAGGCTTGCTCATCCAGGAAACTAGTGGTGATAGACCGGTTGGTCTTAAATGCATAGTTCTTTATGTAGTTTAATGCAGTAAGTTCAAATTCATATTTCTTCAGTTCATACTCATTGGTATAGGGACTGTTTACCTTTTCTGTAGCCTTCTTCACTAGATAGTTATAAACTTCCTGAGCTTGCATTTGGCCGAAACCAACTGTCATAAGAGCCAACAAGAGTAATAATTTTTTCATTTCGTTTTTCTTTTGTTGTATAATATGGTGCAAATTTAAAACATTTTGCTAAACCATGCAAAGAATGAAGAGTTATTTGTTTCTTTTAAGAAACATATGTTTGGTGAAACAGCTTGGAAGTTCCTCTTTATAGTGGGTTACCATGATAAGGGTTTTACCCTTACGTTCTGCAAAGGTGTTGATTATTTCTTTCACCATGGCACGGTTTTCCAAGTCTAAACCGTGAAGTGGCTCGTCTAGTATAAGGAGTTCAGGGTCTTTCACGAATGCCCTAGCTAAAAGCACCAGACGCTGTTCTCCACTGGAAAGTTTTAGGAAAGTCCTGTCTCTGAGGTCTTTAATCCCGAAAATGTCCATCCAAAACTCACATGCAGCAAACTGACTGGGTTTAGGTTTCACGTAAAGCCCTACGGAATCATGAAGTCCACTAGCTACGATATCTATCGCAGGAAGATCTTTCAGGTAAGCCCTGTGCATTTCCGGAGAAACATACCCGATGTGCTTCTTGATGTCCCAGATGCTTTCTCCCGTACCTCGTTTCCTGCCAAAGAGCCGGATGTCACAAGCATAGCTTTGTGGATTATCTGCACACACCAAACTTAAAAGTGTACTTTTTCCAGAACCGTTATCTCCGGAAAGAGACCAGCGTTCTCCAGGGTAAACTTCCCAGTTTAAATCTTTCAGAATAGTTCTCTCTCCATACCGGATGGTAACGTTCCTAAAATCTAGAACAGGCAGTTCTTTTTTCTCTGTTTTTTCAGAAAATTCTGCCTCTACTTTGGGGAGATTTGAGCCTTCCTCTGAATAGGGGTAATTTAAGATGAGATTTTTCTTCTCAACAGGGAAAAAATATTTCTCCTTCTGGAGAGAAAATTTTTGGTAGTTAGCCAGTGTCTCTTTGGCATATATATGACGTCCCTTAACTTGCACTACATGAGTGATAGAATCGGGGAGGTCGTCACTCTTCGAAATTATGAGAATAAGAGTCAGTCCGATGAGCTCCGTCAGTTCCTTGAGAAGTTGCCTCAAGAGGTCACGAGTGGAAGCATCCAAACCGATGAAAGGATTGTCCATAATCAGGACTCTGGGGCCAGTGAGGAGAGTTTTGGTCAACTGAAATTTTCTTAATTCTCCACTGGAGAGTGTCACCAGTCTTTTATCCATCAAAGGCTTTAAGTGGAAGATGTCATAGATTTTTTCGATAATCTCTTCCGAGGGCGCCAGATGATTATTTTCGGCCTTTCTTCGTACATCTTCTAACAAATCTCCCACCAACGGACTGTCGTCTATATCGTGCTGATTCCAGCGTTGCTGGTAGTAATAAGTACCATCTGCTTCACCGTAAGAATCCCGGAAGGTGATGTACTTAATGTTCTCATATACATGCTTTTTCGTAGATGGAGAGAAATCGTATTCGGGCTCAGTGAGTAAGAGGGCATGCTTTCCTGTCAGCACATCTACCAACATGGATTTTCCTCCTCCGTTTGGCCCTACAATGGCTATTTGTTCGCCATCATTGATATCCAAATTTATAGGTTCCTCAAACCGGTAGTCCGGGTGACGAACCTTCCCATCTTTAATTGATATGATTTTTTGCATGTATGTTATTCCGTTTTTCTTTTTGAAACTTTGGAAGGATTCTTCTTCACATAATCAGCCCATGACTTAGCCGTAGAATCCGAGGTGGGTCTTCCCATTTGCAGATAGTGACAGTAGGCTGCAGCTAAGGCATCCGTAGCATCCAAGTGCGTTTCCATGTCTTTTTCACTGATTTGCAGAATACGTTGCAACATGCCAGAAACTTGCTCTTTCGCAGCAGAACCGTTACCAGTCAATGCCATCTTTATTTTAGTAGGGGCATATTCCGTAATAGGAACACTGTGGTGCACTGCAGCTGCAATAGCTACTCCCTGAGCTCGTCCCAGCTTCAGCATACTTTGCACATTCTTCCCGAAGAAAGGAGCCTCAATAGCCATTTCATCGGGTAGATAAGTTTCAATGATGCTCCATACCTTCTCAAAAATGTACCCCAATTTCTTGTACGTATCCTTTTCCCTGTGGAGGTCAATGACCCCCATAACCACCAGTGAAGCCTTGGTGCCTTCTACCTTTAAGACACCATAACCCATGTAGTTCGTTCCAGGGTCGATACCCAGAATTATTTTTTCTTTGACAGACTTCAGCATGAATTAAATAATTACTTCCATGAGGGTAGAAAAAGAGTGGATACGGTTCTGGAAAAGTTTCTCCAAATCGGCATTCAACTGATTCCCCTGATGTATAAGCCAGTGGTGAAGACGGGCTGTGCTCTCCACTTCAAACTGAAGGGAGAAACATTCCGTTTCCGGATCTTTATGAGACAGAATTCGGGAGAGGGTAGGCTTTTTCAAGTCACCTTGCTCTTTCGTAGCAGGTATGAACTGCTCACTGATGTAAATCACGAAGTTTCTGGCTTCGTTTACATCCATTTGGTATGTAGTATTGTAAATCAGCATATAAACTTTAATTTGGGTGCAAAGGTAGGAATAAAAGAACTTTAACCGTGATACGGATATTTTAATTTTTGTTAATGGAATGCTTGAGTGGAATGAATATGTACTATATTTGCAGAGCAATTGCGGTAGTAGCTCAGTTGGTAGAGCATCGGCTTCCCAAGCCGAGGGTCACGGGTTCGAGTCCCGCTT
>AUXO017219816.1_pt1 | contig 41959 bp, 69 predicted proteins | sample 768731 | NCBI WGS metagenome assembly AUXO01 (sample SAMN02715735, study PRJNA202380) | gut metagenome | biome: sheep rumen | host: Ovis aries | place: New Zealand: Palmerston North | reverse complement strand
TCCAGTTTCTCCACCGGTTCCATTAGTTCCATACAGCTTAGCTTCGAGAGCTTTGAGAGCTGTCTCATCGACCTTTGTAGAATCGATTTCGATGTAAGCAGTAGGCTTGAGACCAGCCGCACTAACAGGAACCGGTGTTGAAGCGAATTCCCAAGAGAATTCAACCGCCGCCGGAGAATCATTGATTGTTTCATAGCTTCTGGAAGAAGGAGAAGCTGTAGAGTTGTAAATCAGGTGCAGTTTGTAACCATGATTTTCGAAGTCTGTATCGTTACCGATAACTGTTCTATAGCAGAATCCGAACGCCTTACGAGGCTGCTGATGTACAGCGACGCCTTCAACAATGTTTACAGATCCATCGCATTCTGCCCATTCATCAGGATATGTATATGCGCCGATTGTTCCGCCGAAGTCTTCAGCAGCTCTCAGACCGAGGTATTTAATATCGTCGGCATACAGCTTTGTTTCGTCACCGCCGGACGGGGAAGCCTCAACGCTTCTCAGACCATTCCAGGCAACGCCTTTAGGATATGTACCACTACTGGACTGAACATAAAGAACGCCCTGTCTGGTACCAGTTTCATACAGATGCTCACCAATGGCATCCCAAACTAATTTAGACATGAATTCCTCCAATGTTTAATAGTAGAGTTGATAAACCCAATGATTAAGACCGTCTGCTGTGTAAGGCCGATCAAATCGGCATAAAGGCATAGCTTCCAACGCACGTCGAATCGTACTGTCGGGGTTTCTGTCGATAATCGTTACGGAATATCCATCTCTATTCTTGTAAGGTAAGTCGTTTGCACTTAGCATTCTAACTGTCTGCAAACGATAAATAATGCAAGGATACACTAACTTCTCGGTTTCAGGAGGCTGAAAATATGCTTTCTTGACACCCGGAATACCGCTAAGAATGTTATGAAGTTCTAGCCTGCGGTCCATTGTACACTCCTCCGATTGTTAGAATAATCCGTGGAAATTGGGGCTCTGCGTTAGTAATCTTCCACAGAGTCCCCAGCCATTCCACATACCGGAAAGCGTGAAAATGCTGAAGAGCAAACGGATCCGCAACAATACTTATCTGGACATTAATCTGGAGATTATCATTAAGACTTTCTCCATTCTGCCAAGACTTAGACAATCTTAAAACGTCTCCGGAATATGTTCGTTCAGTTACCTGCTCTTCCCACACTCCAGGAGACGTCTCTTCTGTTTCTATGTATCCAACTTTACCGTAGTACTTCATGCATTTTCACTCCCATTTTGAAAGTTAGTCGTTGATATGGCTAACGCGAGTGTAGTAGTCCTTGTTCTGAGTTACAGTTGTGTCTGATGTCAGAACATACTTGCCAGCTGCGTTTACTTCATACCAACCGAGATTTGCAGGATTCTCGGTGCCAACAGGAGTTACTTCTTCGTAAGTTGTCTTAGAGTATCTTACGTTACCATCAACTGAAGTACCCTGTCTTGCACCATCGGTCAGGACGATTGCAGAATACGGAACAGTCAGCGCACCAGAGCAACGGGTTTCAATCAGATACTTCTGCTGGTTGTAGTCGATGTCGAAGTCTTCGAACATGTTGACTGCGCCACCCTTATCAGCACCTACAGTGTAGTCCTTCAGGTTGACGATAATGCCCATCAGCGGATCAACATTCTGAACCATGAAGCCTTCCATAACTTCAACAGTTACGATCTTTGAAACTCTCAGCTTTGTAGCCAGAGCTGTTTCGGAATCATACAGCGGACGACCCATGTTGTCTTCAAGGAGCAGCATTTCTGTCAGCATATCTTCGGTTGTGAAGAGAGTCGGATTGCCGGAACCCTTATAGTTCTTACGAGCTTTGATAGCGGCACGGATAAATGCCTTAGCCTTTGTAGCATCGTCTGCTCCAGCAGGAGTAACGACAGCGGCCTTGATTGTGAACAGGTCAGCATCGTTAACAATCGGACGAATATGATCTTCGGAAATCTTGTCGTCGTCAGAAACGAGTCTGCCATCGCCGATGAGGATTGCTCTAGCAATTTCCTCGTCGAGCATCATACGCATTTCGCCCTTGATCCATGCGACTACATCGAAGTCTGTAATATCAATGACGTCGTCGCGATCGAGCTTCTGCTTCTTATAAATTGTCTGCGGAGTTGTAGATCTCTTAAGCAGGGAGAATACTTCTTCCTTCTTCTTATGTGCCTTGAGATAACCCTTAGCTCTTGCTTCATCTTCTGTGATGTTTGCGAAGCGGCTTCTTACACGGCTAAATGGTGTGTGCGAAACACCATTCATGACGATGGAAACCCATCCAGTGTCTCTCTTGATCCACTGGGGCATGTTTGTCATGTCATGGTCTTCCGGGAACAGCCATTCAATGCCGTCAATACCATAGTCTTCGGCATGCTCAAGTACAGATTCTTTCAGGGAACCAAGACGCTTACCATCTGTAAGAATAGCGTTCATGGCATCATGGGACAGAACATCGTTGCCCATGTCATCGACATCGAAAAGATTGTGCTTCACTTCTTCGTCCTCCTCATCTTCGTCGTCGTAATCGTCGTCTTCATCGTCATCATCTTTTACGCCGGCATCTTCGAGAGCCTGTCCGATCATGAAATATACGACGTTCTTCTGCTCTTCAGTCATCGAGTCAAATACATCTTTTACGGTTTTATCCTTAGGCATTTCTTTTTCTCCTTTATCGTCGGAAGACTCTTCGGCGTCTCCCTCATTGTCTGCATGCGCTAAAAAAACAGAGTTGTCATCGTTGTAGATGAATGCCTCTGTTTCGGTGTCTTCGTCGGCATGCTCTAACGTCGGCATGTCGATACTTGCTCCAGGATTTGCGCCTGCAAGGACGAGACTTACTTCACGAATGACTCCATGAAGAACGTCGCCGCCTTTCTGTTTTAATTGGTTTGCATAGATGGAATATGCTGTGATGTCTCCGTTCTGGACAAGCATCTTCGCTCTCTGTCCCATCTCTGAATCATTGCAATAGCTGTATCCGTAAACTCCTCCCGGGCGAACTTCAAGTTCTGTGTGTCCTAATACATTCGCCGGGCTGTCGTGCATGTGCTGCCATACAAGTGGAACGGTTTTGCCATCGCAATCGTCGAAGGCTCCTTTTCGGATGGTTCTTCCATCAGAGCACTTCAGGTCAAACTTGGTGACCCATCCACCAAAGTCATACTTTTTTGCTCCCATTTTGAAATTCCTTTCCTATTCTTCAGGCAGTTCCTCTTCTGGCTGTTCCGTGAACTCCGGCTGACCGTCATTAGCCATCGGAGGCTGTTCTTCAGAAGCTGACTGGTTGATGTTCTTGTTGCGGAGCTCATCGGCCCTCTGGTCATCAACTGGCTTGAAGCCGATAATCGCTCGGAACTCGTTAGATGATAGGATCTCGTTTCGAGTGAATTTATCTGCCATGTCAGCAATCTGGTTAACCGGAACAAGTCTGAACGGATCTCTGAAGAATTTGATAGACTGACGTTGCTTTCTGGCAGTTTTTGTCAGAAATTTACGGTACATCTCATTCGTAATAGCGGACAAAATAGGCTCAATGGTATTGTTGTAATAGTTCAGCATAGCCTGTTCGTCGGCAGTACCGTTGACGATTGTATCGGTTAATCCCAACTGGCCATAAAGCATACTCGTTAGATACTCGATCTGTTTCATCAGGTTATTGTCGATTGAACGATTCAGCTGTGTGATGCGTTCGGTGGCGTCGGTATAGGCAATGCCATACTTAGTTCCAGCTAACTGCATCTCAATATCTTTTCGTCTATCTTCAGCTTGCTTACGACGAGCTTCAGTCTTGATAGTGTATGGAAGCTGGATAATAAGGTCCAACTTTCCTGCGCCACTCTGTTCGTCAATAGCGTCCAGCAGATTAAGCTTTCTGATCAGACGCTGAAGAGTCGAATTCGGCTCATTCATGATCGAATATAGTGGGTTTTCGATAATGGCCACCATCTTTTTAGGAAGTGTAATATCCTGACGATGACCGGTATTTTGATTGTAAACATTAACGCGAACGTGCTCCGGAAACCATTCAACTATTTTTCCAGTTCGAAGCGTTTCGATATCGTATCCTCCGGAAATAAGAGGATTGATTGTCGTATCAACGGGGACTACCGCCACAACGCCTTCGTCAAACATCGAAACAACAATATCCTGAATCAATGCGCGACCGGTCTGGTCGATGTTCGCCTCTGTTGTTAAGCAATAGTTAAGCCTAGAGTCAATTGTCTCAACGTATCGATCGTTTTCGTCCAAACGGACATGCTTAATTCCAACAGACGCCACATCCATGGCGATTCTGTTGTAAATAACATTAACGATCGACTTCTCGTTTCCTCGAGTGAGTCTACGCCTGTCCGGACGATACGAATAACTGGAACCATAGTCATAATGCGTAGAAGTGGGCGGTTCGCGATTAAAAAAAGCGTTCCAGGCATGCTGGAGACGCTCAGTAAATCTTGGCATTAGTCACCTCTTAGTTAACCTCTACGCCAACGTCTGGCTTCTTTCTTAGCTCTTCTGTATGACTCTTTGGCGGCCGCTCTATCGCTCTTATATTTCGCTTTACTAGCCGCGTAATCACGATTAAATCGATCACCAGCTTTAGCAAGTCTGGCCTGATCTTTGCTTGACAAATTTTCGCCACGTCTGTAAGTACCTTCTACACGAGCAAGTTCTTTATCATAGCGGTCGTTCATCTTGTTAAATCGTTTCTTCTTGGCTTCTTTGGCGGCTTTGAGCTGGCTCTTATACTTATCTCGAATCGTTTTACGACTGTGAGCTTGCTTTTCTTTAGCTAACTCCATTTTGTACTTCTCTTTGGCGGTAGCACGGTCTTTCTTATAACGCTCTTTATTGGCGGCGTATTTTTCATTAAATCTTTCGCCAGCCTTAGCCAATCTGGCTTGATCCTTTTCCGATAGATTTTCGCCACGTTTGTAGCCTTGTTCAGCGCGATATAAAGCTTTATCGTACTCTTCATTCATCTTGTTGAATCGCTTCTTTTTAGCTTCTTTAGCTGCTTTTACTCTGCTTTTATACTTGGCTTTTAATGCTTTTCTGCCACCACCGGAATATCCACCGCCATCAAGTTCTGCTTCATGTTTCTTGCCTAAAGCGGTACGAGTTCCGTCTTCATGCTGATACCGTCGAACTCCCCACTTCATTCCTTTTGTGCCATGATGGTAAAGCTCTTCATGGCCATAATCAGTTGCATAATACTGCATGTCATACTCCTAACGCCTTTCGACCATATGTCACAAGAGACGAAAACCGTTTCTCATTCATGGTGGTGTTTTCGACGTTCTTTAAAAATATCTTTTCCTGATCGAACACGATAACCGGAGACGTAGCTTTGAATCCACCATAAATAGCGTCATTTGTGTCTAATACCGCTCCGTAGCCAGCTTGCTTAAGTGCTTTAAAGAATTTAGCACGCTGAGTAGCAACGTCTTTTCCATTTCGAGCATTTCCGCCGCCATCTGATGGAATAACGTAATTAAACATTCTGTAAATACGCTGTAAATCATCAGAAGTAAGCTTTTCCGGACGAGAACGCATCTTCTCAAGTGCACGTCTTGACTCACGATATCCGCGGAATTTGTACTTATCCTCTACAAAATGACTCTGCATTCGGGATGGATCTGTTACAAAATTGTAAAAATCTCTGTCCTTCTTATACAGCTGTCTAAATGCTTCAGCGCCAGAATCTTCGCTGGCAATTTTGACATCGTCATTGGTTTCATTATTAATTCGATACTTCAGGAATTGTCCGGTTCCAATTTCATTGCCATCTGCGTCAAATATCGGTTTTGGAATCGGCTTATTAAAAAGAGCATTGTATTCGTGTTTATCCAGCTTTGTATGAGCCGCATAGAACATATCAACGCCTTTTGTTCGATCTTTGTCATAAGATAATGTCGACAATACGGTTCCTTTTTTGAGAACTGTGTCGAAATGTTTCTTATTGTAGATCGAGTTCTTTTTCTTTCGTTCTTTATAAATTGCCCGCTTTTCCGATTCGGAGTAATCTCCTCCTCTAAGCGGATATGGGGGGCCATTACGAACTCCCCATTTCTGATTTAAAATACCGTGATGGTAAAGTTCGTTACGCTTCATGAGTTATTGCCTCATCCATTACGTTTTGCTTCTTTGTATACTCTCTTAACGTCTCGTTTCGTAAGATTGTCCGGAATGGGCATATCCATAAGCGCTTTGTTAGTATTAGCCCACTTCTTGGCAGCGCTTTTGGATCTGGTTTCTTTCTGTACAGCATCATACCGAAGCTCTCCAATCTTTCCAGCTGCCACACGGTCATTGTTAAGGTGAACTGTCAGAATAGCTTGATCAAGAAAAGCGCTGGCAACCGTCGCCTTCTCATCAAACATCGCTTCAATTCGCTGATCGTCGAGACGATCTTTAACGTAATCCTGGTATGTCTTTGAGTTTTTCCCATATTTATCAAGATCTTCGATAGTGTTTCTGGCCGCTCTTGCAGAAGCCTCATTGGCCTGTCTACGTCTTTCGGTTTTCGCCAATAATTTCTGACGATATTTTTCCGCTCTAGCTTTTCTACGCTGCTGACGTCTCACACCCCACCGCATGCCTTTTACACCGTGGTGGTATAGTTCGTTTCTGTTCATAAAAATATCCTCATTCGAAAGCGTCCTTATTAGCTTTGTACGCTACATATGCGTCCATCATGGCGGCGACATTATCAATCTTTTGATCGTGACGTTTCTTGAGAAGCTTTCGGTTTCCGTTGGTATCCTCCAATGTGATGCAATTACCCATGGCGAATTCCATGAGAGACTCATCAAATATCAAAAGTCTTTCGGCCGCCAGATTCTTCAGTTCACCCAAAGGAACCGACTCAGTCTTAGCGCCCTGAATAACTTTCTCAACGCCATAAGGACCATTTTCCAGTTGCCAACGCTCGACAAATTCTCGAGCGTTATAAGGGTCGAAACCAAAACATCGAACATCGTATCCTCGATCGATAATGTGCTTATCCAAGTCTTCGTAGACTTCCATCATGTCTAATACCGTACCTTCAAGCACAATAAGACTGCCTTCTTTAATAAATTCTTCGTACTTAACACGCATCGCTAAAGGAAGTTTCATAAGCGTCAACGACGTAATATAGCTACGTGTCTTAACGCCAAACGACTGTCCTTTCAAAGGAAATAAAAAAGTGAACGCACAGAAGTCGTCACCTTGCGATAAATCGGCTCCCATGGCACATGGCATCTGCCAGAAGGAGCGTTTACGATGCGGTTTGGTTTCTTCATAAGTGAAGAAATATGTATAGCCTTCCATAGGGAGGCCAAATCTCTTGGCTAAAATATCGTTTCGAGCGGCAGGAGCTTTCTCAGCTCTTTCCACGTCTAACTGATATGTTTCGTAAGAAACAGTCTTTCCCAGATTGGGATTTGCCTTTAACCAAGTTTCTGGATGAGCTACTTCTTGAATGTCATCCAGCTTGTACCACCAAATAGAAACATGCGGATTGATGTATTCTCCTTTGAGAATATCCATAAGTTCCATCTTGATGGTATCACCACTACCATTACGAACTGTTCCCTCAGAACTGATCGCAACGATAATATAGTCATCAAGTTTTGATGCACCTTGTTCTATTGCGCCAACAACGTCCTCTCGAACATCGCCAGAAAGCCATTCGTCAATGGTTGCTACTTTGCATCGTAAACCTTGAAGTTTATCCAAAGACATCGGTCGAATTTCAACAATCGAATCTGTCAAGAAATTCTGGATGCCTTTCTTAGTTGATGCAAGTTTAGCCCTATTGGCTTTTGAGCCGGTCGTATTCTGTAAGGATCCTTCTGTAAGGAATTGAAACAGAGGACCTCTTGCTCTGGTAATAGATGTTCGAATCGGAGAAACAACTTCTTCAGCTTGTTTCATTGTTGGAGCTGTTGTTACTTGATGGGTCGTACTAGTGTCCACATTCAAGAAATAATTTTGCAGACAGGAGCCATACATAGATTTGGCGGCGCCTCTGGCAACGATCAAATACTGTTTGTTTGTAAGACGTTTCTTAATCATCTTTCTAACAAACTTTCCGCCTTTACCTTCGGGATCGGGCTCATACACACTTCGTTCGACGAAGTAGTACCAACCAAATATCTGTTCAGCCCATAACTTGAAACTGTCTAACAAAAATAAATCATTCCCGTCTGTCAAAGTTAATTCGGACTCACAGAATCGCACAAATCCTTCAACCGCCTGATCGTCGTAGTATACGCCAGGATTAGCGATCAAAGAATCGATTCTGTTCATCTCCATTGAAATCTCTCGGCAGACGGGAATTTCACCTCTAATAACAGCATTGCGGAATTTTCCGTAATAGATCGGAACAGCTTTATTAGATAAAGACATAAATATCGCCTACTTTTTAGGCTTCATGTAATCCCAGAACATCTTCGCAGGGTTATGGGAATCGTCGCCCCATCCGTGCTTGTCAATCCATTCATAACCCTTGTATGCGCCATAAGTTGAAATTCCAGCCACAGCGAGCTTACCAATTGGCCCTTTGATAATATCGGTTGTAATCTTCACACCCTTCTGAAGCAGGCTGGACTCTGGGGTCATGGCTTTCTTATACTTGTCTTCTTCCTGAATTCTGTTGTTCAGTTCACGCAGTTCCTGAATAGACATCTTAGTAATGTCAGTTGTCGCATAGCGATCTTTCTGAGCATTCTTAAGATTTTTCAATTGCTGTTTTATCTCTTTTCGACGCTGTCTGTTTTTTCGTACGCCCCATCTCATTCCTTTTACACCGTGGTGGTATAATTCGTCCTGATACATGGAGTAACCTCTCTTAAAAAAAGAGGAGTGCTCACTCAAGAACACTCCTCAACTTAGTCAGTCGTTGTCGACTCTAACTTTAGAAATCCACTTGTGAAGGACGTTACGTTCGTATTCACTTCCAGCGTCATCCATCATATGCTCGAGATTATCGACGATTCGATCCTCAATGCTATGACCGCTGTAACCTCTGTTGCTACTCATGTAGCGTCCTGTGCGAGGGCTTCTTGATCTCGAGTAACTTCCATGAGATTCTGAGAACTCGTCTTCGAATTCTCCCCCATTTTGAAGTTCTTTCATCTTGATCAAAAGGCACATCGCATCTGTGGCATTCTTAAGCTCTGTCGGAGTAAGCTCCGGTTTCTTTGCGATCTTCTTAAGCTCTGCGCAAACCAGATCTTCAAGATCTTCTAAAACTTTCTCAAGTTCTTTTCCCATAGCCATACTCCTTTATCGAGTGATTGTCAGATCCGGTCTATTCAGAACAATGTTCGCATTCTGCATCCGAATCGGAACTGTACTCGTGTTAGTAATCGTTACCGTTTCGCAGCATCCTCTCCAAATCCCAATGTTAGTCGCACGACTTACATTAAAGAATTCTTCGACCGCCGCTGGAGTAACAATCATCTTTGTAGCAGGGAGCACCGTACCATCGAGTGAAATGGCCACCGAAATTTCGCCGACTGTTTCTCCGGCCGGGATAGCGATGTTTGCTCCAAAAACTACAAAGTAATCGGCGGACTTACTTACACATCCGCATGGTTTAGTGGGAACCCATCCACTCAACAGAAAATTCCCACTGCCTTCTCTGTGTTTTACAAAACCACGTTTGCAAGGCTCCACCGTTTCTGTAAATACGGCAGATTCGCCCGGATTGATGATCTGGTCGGCAATTGCACTGAATTCAGCCATTGTGCAACCTCCAGTTAACCGTTACATCCGCAACCGTAGTTATACATGTTGGCACAGCAATTCGGATTCTGTACCACGTATGCAGGAATCGGAGCCGGGTTCAAATACTGCTCAAGCGCCGCCGTCTGTGCCGCATTGTCCGCCAGAATTCTGGATGCCAGAGTATTCTGAGATGCCGCAAGATTAGCCGCTGTAAGCTGGCTCTGAAGTTCTGCAATCTTCTCGTTCTTAGCGTCGATCTTATCCTGGCACATTGTGTCGAGAATTCTCTGAACGCCCTGATTTTGATTAGCAATCACATCACGAAGTGCGTCCGACACAGCCGCTCGATCAGCGCAGTTCTCTGCAAGAATCGTCGCATTCAGATTTGCTGAAGCCAGTCTGTTTTCGCAACAGCAGTTTGCAAGCTGAGTCGAAAGGTTGAATGCCTGCTGCATGTTCGCCATCTGACGAGCGTTCTCCGCTGTTTCAGCATTGGCAAACGCAGAGTTCATCGCTGTGCCAAGGTTGGTGATTGCGGAATTGATGCCAGTGAGTCCGTTCATTACCGCGGACTGATCAAAGCCACGCTGAACGTCGTTTGCGGTATTGTTCATCATATACGGCATTCCAGCGTTGCAACCGAAATTGCCGAATCCGTTTCCGCCCCATCCAATGAGCAGAAGAACAATCAGCCACCAGGCACCGTCTCCACCAAGGAAGCCGTTTCCGCCATTCCCGTAAGCCATCGGAGATACAGGCATTACGAGACCACCGTTGTTGTCATAAGAAAGTGACATATCGCTAAGTTCCTCCTATGTCTTTATACAAACTCGATGCGCGCTTTCGAGTAAGTAACTATCTTCTTCCAGTCAGCTTGTTGGCAATCTGCATAGCCTGATTCAGTTGATCCTGCGTAACCTGCCCGTTACTGAGCATTCCCTGCACAATTGCCTGAGGATTGAAGTTCTGAGGTAAATTCTGTGCGAGCTGACTGGCTCTCGCTAACAGAGGGTTGTAGTTTTGCTGTGGAGCCGGCTGAGGACTTCCGCCATTCAGCATGTCAAATAACGGATTAGCCATTCTTAGCACCCGGTTTAGTCAAATCTTCGATCATCTGCTTGAGCTGGTCGAAATCGGACTTTGTAGCATAGTTGCTCATGTCTGGCTGAGCGGCTCCAGAACTCCCATTTTGAAGGTTCAGATTCAAAGGCTCATACTTGAAAGCCATGAGCGGTTCGGGTCTTCCATCCATACCAACAACCTTGATGTAGAACACCTGATCTTTTGAATCGAGCAATACAGCTCTTGATCCGGGCTCAAGCTGGTAAGCCTCTGCGCCAGCCTGTCCAGCGACCCAGATGATGTTCTTGTTGTTAACTGCATTTGCGTAGTTCGGAATAGGCTGCTGATACTGATTGTACTGAGGACTTGCGCCATAAGGCTGAGTCTGGTAGTACGGAGTTGTTCCAACAGATGGATAAGTCTGAGACTGCTGAGGTACAGGCGGCTGATAGACGCCATAAGGATAGTTGTAATTCGGCATGTTCAATGTTCTCCTTTAGTCCAGTAGTAAACTGGTACTTCATCGCCGGAATCCCATGTATCGTAGTAGTCTCCATCGACCACGGCTACAACATGATTGCCGGTTGCCAAAAGAAAAGCTCCGCGAGGATTCTCTTCGCAGAACTCTTTAACTGTGTAACAATCCGGGCAGGTGTTTGGAATAATCTCTCTTCTGAATCCAAACCGTCGAAGATACTTGCTCCAAATCGCATTAGAATTTGGCATGTCTTTAACTACATAGCCGATAACAACCAAACCTATGTAGGTAGTATCCCAACTCTGTCCTGTAACTTTTGAAATTGCTCGAACCGTACAATCTATTACAAGATTGTTTGCAGGGTTCGGATTGTAATACTTAAAAGCCATTTAGCCTTCTCATAGAATCTGCTTCAACGTACATTCGCCACTCCATCTCCTTATAGGTATCTGTAAGGATCTGAATAGCTGAAGAACTTGTCGGTGGATCAAACACCAGTCTAGTACGGATCTGAATGTAGTCTTTTGCCATGTTGAAGAGTTTGCCTTCTGTGAGGAAATCTTCCCATTTTGAATTTTCGTCAACGTGGAATCCATCTGCTGGGCCAACCCCACATTGAGTTAGTACTTCGAAGAATGAGTTGATGTGAACAAGTAATGTGTCGTCGAAGACATCGTAATCGATACTCGGTCCGATCATGTCTTTGACTGTTTCAAGTATTGTCATGGATTCGTTATCGGCCATGATGCCTCCTATTGCCTCCAAGGGCATGTATCGAATGGTGAACGAATGACTGGGTCTAATGTTAGAATCGATTCGTCACTGTAGTGTATCGCCTTGTGCGTCAGATCAACGGTCGTGATCACATTCTCAGGATCAAGTACGATTGGATTGTGGTGTTCAAGATCCTCAATGGTGATTGGGTTTATGTGATGAATCACTATCCGGTCATGAATCTCTCTATCCGGACAAGCCAAGTCACAAAAGTTGTCACGTTGAGCAATGTAGTTTCGGAATTGTCGCCACTCAAGCGAGTGATAGAACGCTTGATTAAGCCAACGGACATCGTCAAAAGTGGTGTGACCTATTGCGGCATGCAATCGCAAATATCGGAAGCGTTCTACGAACGTCGGAATGCTAATCAATTCCGAGTACGACTTCGTCAGTTTCGTCAGCGCCATTCGTAACCCCCGCATAAGATCTCATAGCAGAAATAGCTTTGGTGTACATCTCCTCAGTTCTCTTAGCAGCCTCTAAAGCTTCTTTCTTGGCTATCAAAAGCTCGTTTTCGTTGCGAATCTTCTCTAACTCGAGCTGTTGCTTCGTCGTAGCCAAACGTAGGAAGTGAACATACTCCTGAGCAGAGGCAGTACCGTTCCGCATGCGCTCTTCAACGCAGTCTACGGCCAAAGCGATCATCTGTTGCTCCCTTGCCTCCGGTGTTGGAGCCGGTGCTCGCTTTTTTCGAGGAGAGTTTTCAACCTTTTTCATTGGTATTCGCCTCTCTTTCTTTGGACTTTGTTCCTCAACAAATATAGTTTTGTTGTTGGTGTGTATACTTTTAGGGCACTTTTATGGGCTACTGAGGCGGCTATATGAACCGTGCTGAGTTTAGGTTTGCGGAGGTGGATAAGACAGTCCAAAGAGTTACATCAGTGAGGAAATATAGAACGACTACCGGGGAATTGGTATTATTAATCTTGAAAGGAGATTAAAAAGATCAACAGAAAAGGGCCTCAGTAGCCCATAAAAGTGTCAAAAAGCGTGTAATCACAACCCCGAGGTATGAACGAGTTTGCTCAAAAATATCCCCCGGAGCATTTTTTGAGACACCCGGCGATGAGGAGGGGGTGTCATTTCCGCGACCCCTCCCCCCGAGTGCCAAAAAGATAACCCATAAGGGTGTATCAAATATCACGATAATGCTTTCCAATCATTTTATAGTTGAAAATGAACGGAAAACGCATCGTCATTGAAGGTTTGGTTGTAAACCAACTTACTTCGTATGCCATTTACAATTCAAATATCACGGTAAACGTTAAAAGAAAGTCCGAACGATTAGTATTCGACTTCTTTAGTTACAGTTTTGTATGTTTCTGGTAACAGATGTATGATCTCGTAGATAGCTGTTAATGTAGCCAACTCTTGATCTGCATCACTAAGTTCTGATGAGACATCAGCTACTCGTGCCATAAGCTCACATGTGTAATAGCCTTTGTCTTCATCATAACGTCTCCAATCATCCCATTGTGTGAATGGGTCGAAAGGATTGTCCTTTGTTGTTAGCATCGTTGCTTTTTCCATTTGAAAACTCTCCTAAATATCACGGACAAACGGCTTTACGAACCCGTCTTCTATGGGCCGATTGTTATGTGCTCAAAAAGAGGCTTTCAAATAGGCACTTAAATATCACGGTAGTTACCAATGGGTACTTTTAGGTACTAGTAATCGGTACTTACGCGCAACAAACGGCTTACATGAAAGCCTTCTAAATATCACGGTACTAATAGGTCAATTAGTAACAGCCATATGGCTTCTATAAATATCACGGATTAGTCATCGATCATCTTACCAACAGTAGTAGTTGATACTCCCAAACGATCTGCTATCTCAGACATTGTATAGCCATTGTTACTCATTGCTTTCGCTGTAGCAATCTGATTTGCAGGCATCTCAAATATCACTTTAGGCATAGCTAATTCTCTAACCTGATCCATGTCTGTATTGTTAAGAATCTTTGTTAGCTGTGTTGGTGAAATAGCACCAGCCTGAATAGCTTCCCATTCTCTGTCAGATATCACGATGTTGGTATGCTTCTTATCAGCACCAACTCTGAATCTTGCGCCTTCAAGCGCCTGATTCTTAAGCTTTCTGTAATGATCTTTGTCTTCTTTGATAGACTTATCATTTCCAACTTTCATAGCAACTATCTGATTGGCTATCAATTGAGCCTGTCTTTCAAGAGGACGATTCTTCATCGCATTGTTGAGCTTTGAGTTTAAGGATATCACTTCATTCTTGTATGTTTCTGCCGCAGAAGGGACTCTCTTTTTTGGTTTTGTCCAATAAGCCTCTTTTCTTGCGGTGTTTCCAAGAGCTTTCATCTTGTTGGCGTAATCAGCATAAACCTGCTCCATACGAGTATTCTTATTAGAGATCAGTGTTCTAGCATCTTTAGCTTCCGCCATCTTTGTGGACTCTTGCATTCTCTGTTTAGTAATATAACTGACTTCTCCAGTCCGTTTATTTACTTTCTCAACAGTATAAGTGTTATCCTTCTTCTCAAAATATAACTTTTCGCCAGTTTCAGGATCGACCGCTGTACGATTCTCTCTTTCGGGAACATCGAACTTTGACTTGGCTCTTGAGATCAATGTAGAAGCTCCATGTTCCTGATACTTCTTTTTAAGCTCTTTGATTCCGTTGTCCTGTGCTGACTGTTTGTAATTCAGATTATGCTTTTCAGCATCGATTACAACCATCGAATGTCTAACAGCTCTGGCAAGCTCATCTTGACTAGCACCTTTAAGTGTCATGTCTGTAATAAGATTTGAAATCTTGCCCATTTCGATCTGTTTGGTTTTGCTCTTCATCTTTGGCATTCCAGGATATCCCGGATAAGCCTCTTTAGGATCAAATCCATCAAGACCTTTTAAACTCGGACTGGTTTTAATCTTCTGTCCAGCAGTTGGTATAATTATCACGGAGTCTCCATCGAAGTCTGCTCCTGATAACTTAGCCGCTGTTTTAGGATTGATGCCAATAGCATCTCTATGATTACCAATTATGCTGATACCTTCTTTGTTGTTATTATTAACTCGAAGTCTTGGTATCTCAAATGTTCCTGCATGAGGATGACGCACTAATATCACTTCTTCCCCATTACGATAGTTTGGCGCATACACTTCTGTATCTTTCAAAGAAGTGATTGGTAATATAACGGAATTGCTTTGACGCGGCAAGGCAGCAGCCTTGAGACTAACTGCATCCGAATCACAAGAATCAGCAAATCGATCTAAGAAATACTTCTTCACAACCGGATTGGTCAAAGAATTATAACTCTCAAATTCTTCATACTTCTTCTTGTATGCAAGATCCAACTGTTTCTTAGCAAGATCTGGACTCTGCTTTGATAAGAACTGAGAAGAAAGTGTCTTCGACCAACCTTCCCAAGTTCCTTCTTCATTGACAACGTTAAGAGCCGATAACTGTTTGTTACCATTCTTATCAACGTAATGCTTCTGAATAAGGCGAAGCTGTTCTTCGTTCTTAATTGTCGAACCAAACGGATTGTCCTGATCGATCTCTCCTGTGGTCTTGTCAACTTTTAAAGGTTTGAGTACGGTGTTGTCTTTTGGACCCATAACAGGAGTGCCTTTATGTTTGCTGGTGTTAAATATCACGTCGCATCCAGGAGGCATGTTGTCTCCATAAATGGCCATTCCTTTTAAGTAATGAGTTCCATCTACAGCAATACGAACCTGAGCATATGCGGCACCGCCAAGATTCAAATCTTCGCATCCTCTTCTGATTTCGATGACACCATCTTTGTCTCCACCGCCATCCTCAGCATATATCACTTTAACTCGTTTAGAATCAATGCTTCTTGGTGGCTCAATGTTCTGGATGGTTCTGCCAAGATCTTCTGTGTAATCGGTGACAAGCTTAATATCACCCTTATGATTCTGAACATCCTGGTATGTTGTATCTGGACCATAAAGAACAAGAACATCTGTCATCTTTCCGGTACCAAGCTGTTCAATCCAAACTTCGCCTGTCTGATATCCCTCTTCTTTTAACTGAGCGATAGCTGTTTTAAGCCTCTGTCTAGATATCCCCATATAGTTTTCGGTTCCGGCGCCAACATCGACATACTTCTTTTTGTCAACGGCTTCTTTCAAAGCATTGGCAACATTGGTAGTTTTCATGGCTCGTTCTTTTATAACGGGATCAAGCCATGAACGGATAGTAGATTCTGGAACACCCATCTGTCTTCCGATCTCTGTATACCCGTAACCATGATCCATAAGAATTCGAGCTCTTGAAATATCACTCGCTCTTTTAGCATTCTTTTCGATACTAAGTTTCGCTCTGAACTGAGAAGAGTTCATACCCATCGAAGAATATATCTCTTTGTCGGTAAGACCCTGCTCTCTCAATCTTTTAACAGATGCTAAAAATGAGTCGTCGTGTTGATTTGGGTTCTCACCGCTTCCTAATGGGTATCTCCCGGATCCAACAGGAGCGCCATCCAATTTGCTTCGACCTTCGTGCATAAGCACGTCTTCGAATTCATCGAAATCCATCATAGTTTGCTCTCCTGCTTAAGTTGATTTATGCGTTTGTCAAATATAACGATCTTCCCCATAATCTCAGCAATCTTGTCTGGATCTGGATTGTGTACAATCACTTGATCAGACTGATAGATTCTTAATTCAATTCCTGAAATATCACTCGGTTTCTTGTCATACTCCAAACAAAAAAGAGCAGCATAAACCATAAGCTGCTCCATGTGTGCTGGTACTTCACCAGTTTTTAAATCGTGTATTCTAAGAAAATTCAAACGCTCATCATATGCGATCGCATCGGCTGTTCCAAAACAGTTCATTGAATAATATAACACCTGCTCTGGTTTCATTCTGAATCCGATTGCGTCATTAACATACATGTTGAGTGTCTTCTTAGATTTAGGAAGTTTCTGTTTAAGTCTGATACACTGGCACGCGAAATCGTGGAACTCGGTTCCCCTCAGAACTGCCAGATGTTTCAAATATGAACTTTCAAGCTTTGCTACGTCATAGTTGATCCAATGATACTTACTGGCCCCTAGGAACGCATGCTGACCTGTCAGGTCGTAATGCGGATTGAAGTCCATCTAATACCTCCTTTTTGTTTTCTGGAAATATAGCTGCGGCAAACGACATCTTGTTCATCTTTTCCAAGTAATATAACTGATTTGGTCTGAACGATTCATTTGCCGACTTCTTACATTCCAGTGCTGCCCATCGATCGTTATAAAGAATTAATATGTCTGGAATTCCCTGAATGTGATTAGCATTAAGTTTTGTAACAATTGCACCAGGAAATATAATTCTTAACTCTTTAACAAGATCTGATTGAAATTTGCTTTCCAAACTCATACGATTCCACCATAAATAAAAAGAGGAGTGTTACCTCCTCAAAAAAGTAATGAGATGTATCTCTCTCTATTATATGGTGTGTTTTTTCTGCGAATTCAAAAGTCAAATTTGACAAAGCCTCTCTCGTTGAATTGCTTTTTATTCGAGAGCGCTTTAGAAATTGCTAAGTCCAATGGTGAACGTGAGATGAGGTGATAGTAATATAACTCTGTGTAAGGGCTATTACGTCTATCAATTCTTCCTGACGCTTGCACCATCGTTTTGTATGAATAGTTTTGTGAGAAAAATATAATTGTATTGGCTGTTGTACAATTCCATCCTTCTGCTCCAGCCGTATACTGAACTAGATAGATCCATTCAGAACTGGTCGGTAGTGGCTGATGCAAATGACCATTCCATTCTGCCTTCTGAATATCACACTTCTTAGCAAGAGATCTTAATGCCTCTAGTTCATAATCGAAGTTGTAAAATATAATTATTCGAGGATGGTCTCTCATGATCGTTTCAACAGCCGATAGACGGCTAGAATCCGAATTCACAATCTTTCTGAGAATGTAACAAAACTGTGAGGCATTCTCGATCGGACATTGATCATACGGATTCCATCGAGTTTTCATAACATCACGATATAACGACTTGTCAAATTCAACATATACATTCTCATCGTGTTTGACTTTGTCATTAGAGTAGTCTATGTCAACATAAACAAGTTCTCTAAGCTTGTGCAGACGCCCTTGGTTAATATAACGGCTTATCTGTCGCCATTGCACATGCGGATTGTATACACAATGCTTATGACGAAATTCTGTAATGTTCTGGTAATAACCATTGGCTATAAAAATGGGTGCAAGATCCTCCCACTTATCGGCGGGCGTGGCACTCAAAAGAATCCAACGATTGTGTTTGGAAATTCTAAGAAATGTCTTTGTCCACTTTCCATAACTAACCAATCGTTGCTCATCAAATATAAAGAACGAGTTCATTACATTGGCATACTTTGGAAGATTCTGCCAAGAATCGACAACGATCTTAATGGGTGCCTTGTCTCTAGGATATAATTCGAATGGTATTAGCTCCCTGTCCCATTCTCCATCATCCCGTTTCTTTGCAGTCGTAATGATGTATAGATCTTTTGGTTTGGTCATTGGGGAGTAATCGCCCTTCTGATTAATGCATACACTTCCGCCACACTCATTACAGAAAAAATAGGTAAGGCCAGTTCTTGACTTACCAGAACCAACCTTACCTACAAGAATAGAACCGCTTCTCAACCTTTGAACAGCATCTAACTGTCCTTTGTCGAGATCCACAGATATCACTCCTCAGGGATGTCGTCGTAGCGAGATGCGAACCGATCTTCCACAATTGTGAAATAGCCGGTCTTTAAATATCCCTTCACTCCGGATTTACCATCGACAGACCAGTTATAAGGGCGAATGATGAGATCAACTCTTTCGATCTCTGCCCAGTCAAGCATGTCAATGTTGTCTTCTGTGAGAAGCTTCTTGTTCTTCTTTGTGACAAGAACAACCTGCGGAGGAATATTGTCAAAACTGACCTTAACAGACATGTACGGTCTCGGAGTATCCTCAGGATTTCTTTCTTTCGTATAGCGGATTGTCCAGCCATCGTTCTTCAGCATAGACGCTGTTTCGGGATCCAAATATACACAGAAGTTTCTGTCTCCCTTGCGGTTGTACTTGCTTGCTTCTCCAGCGAAGTTCTTAAAGAGTAATTCAGCGTTTTCGATAATAAGATTCTGGTTTACCATAAATATAATTCTCCTTTCAATTTTTAGAATGGTAATTCATCGCTAACGATTTCGAGTGTAGGAACTTTCGTATCATCAGAAACGAAAGCCTCAAAGTCTCCGTAAGCCGAAATATCACTTACGGCGTCATCAACAAGCTTTGTGTAATATGATTTGTCAATGTCGTCCTGCTTGTTCAACAGACGAACTGTTTCGGATTCAAGCCAACGATATCCTTTGGCACCGGTTGCAGAATGATACTTGCCGTCATCGCTTTCTCTGCATAATATCCCGCCACCACAGCCTGACTTAATAGGACAAAACTGACCGACCTTTCCGACAAAGTGGTAATCATGACTGGTTTCCGGCAATGCTTCATTCATGTCCAAATATAATGCAGTCTTAACACTCTTTGTTTCGCACATGTCTTCGAATTCGATTGGCTCATGCGAAAATAAAGTTTTGAACACATATGGTTGCGCAAACTCGGCACCGGTCGCCGTCCACTTTCCAGGATCTTCCGGGTCATCATCCGACAGTTTGGCAATAAATACAGCATCATTTACAAGGCACAGCTTTGAGAATTTGTGTTCAACTTCAAACTCATACCCATATTTTGCGGCATAGTCATCAATAAACTTCGCAAGTTCCTCTGTTGGATTGACAACTTTGATCGAGTCGGTCTTAATATGAATAACTTTGAAGCCCTTCTTCTCAACCTCTTCTTTCAAGTTGACCATAAATAAAGCGCCGCGAAGCGCGACGATGTTGTTTACGTTTCTCTTGTCTCGGAAAGGATTGTCGAAATTTGCCGATGTCAGTCCATATACAGAATTGATCGCAATCTTCAAAGCTTTTGACAACGACTTGGCCATAGCAGGATCGGTCAAATATGGTTTGAGTTTTCCATCAAACAGATTACCGGCCGATCCGAAATCTTTATGCTTGATAAATATACGAGCATCAAGAAGCATCTTGAATCTATATGTGTGATCTCCAAACAGATTCAGAGCCAAAATCGAATGCGGATGGTGTGACGCCGAGTCGAACGTTACAATGTTGCCAAAATACATGCCTGGCTGAGAATATACATACCCACCTTTGCCGACATCTTCTCCATGATACATGTTGTGACCGTTCACATACTCGTAACCTGGGAATTCTTCGGAAAGGTCTGTATATACTAATTCGGGGTTTCTTTCGTTCCCAAATATAATTTTCGTGGTAAGGCTATTCGTTGTGTCATTAACCGTTCCGCCAGCAATATCGGCAAGAATTTCTCTTGCTACAAAGTCTCCCTGATTCGCTTCGAATACGGCTTCTGTTGCCTCGACGTCGTTTACACAGTATTCTGCAACTTTATACCACATCGATTCCGGAACATCCTGATCCCATTTGAATCCGAGTTCCTGATGATGGATACCAAGCTCGATCTCCCACTTCTTAAGAGACTGCTTCTTTGCACAGAAATCATAAATATCGGTATACGAGAGATTGTATGCCTCTCGGAACATAGCGTTCTTACTTCCATTTACGATTCTCTGGCTCAATGTATAAAGCTGGAAGTTGTCAAATCCAACAAGTCTTCCATACAGAATATGATTATCGTATCTTCTGTTGTTGAATCCGACTAATCTGTACTTCAGTAACTCTGCGATATCGCTGGCAGTGGGATTGATCATCTTCACAACACCACCTGTACCGCGAATCTTGTAGCACACAACGAACAAGTTCGGAAAGACTTCAACGTCATAGAATATAATTTCTGAGTTCTTTGAATCAACACTCTCACTAGGCTCGTCAGAACAGAAATGCATCTTGTTGACGAGGTCTACACAGAAGTCTTTATTGTTTGTACTATTCATAGCGAACGCTAAAATATCGTTTCGCATGTTTGTTACGTCATAGTGCATTGCCTTATTGGCGTACGCCTCATCGAGCTTGTCCTTGATAAATATAATTTCTGGACGAGTAGCTCCATGATGCTTTTTAGCCAGACAATTCACGATGAAAGATCTGAGAGCTGTTTCGCTCATCAGAACGTTTTCGTTAATCATAGGCTTTTCTCCTTTCAAAGGTAATCCCCCGTTAATGTGTCTAATCTGAATATCATTGCATTTAGTCAACTGTCGTCGTAATGATGAGTTTCCAGTGTAGACTTTAACCTCAATATTGTCGTCAAACACTCTGCTAAGCTTGCTAGCATCTCCATCGTAAATATAATGCAGATGAAGTCCTCCGCCGCTTCGGCTAAGCTCGGCGTATGTCGGTGGTAATCCTGTAATGGCTAAGAATCTGGCAGCAGCTTCAAGATTCAACTCAAGACTTTTGTTTCCTTCGGCATCCTTAAGATCGAAGTCGATGACAATATGATGCTCATTGACTTTAACCCAATGCAATTGGCTCGTATCAATATCACTTAAACGTGTTGTGACATTTTCCCACTTCTTTCTTGGAGCTCCACTAACATCGGAAGCATACTGAGCAAGACATCCAGAATATGCGATATCGAACAACGACTTCTGAGATCTAAACTCTCCAAGAGGATGCTTCTTTGGTATTGCTTCCAGATGCTGATCGGAAGTTGTATACTCGAATTTGTCCTTTCTGAATCCAGAATATAAGTTTCTGCGATGTTTGCCATCCACTATCACATCAGCCTTAAAATCAAGAAAATAGTTCATGAGTTCATGACCGACGATTCGTCTTGGCATTCGATTCTTAACATTAGCATTCTCACAATACGTAGAATATAATTTCCAGGCTGTTTCAAGAGTTGTTCCATCATTCTGCGCAAAGTCGTCATAATACTCCTGCATAAAGTCATAGAAGTCGTTAGTGACTCTGATCATCTCATATGGAACATATGTATCGTAGTAGCTCTCACCATAACTGTTGTACAGTTGCAGACAATGCCATGCGATACCTCCAAGTTCGTTGTCAATATCATCGAACAGTCTCTTGTACTCTCGATACGGTTTGATCTTATTTCCACTCGGCTTAACATCGATCAATCTTCTGACAATACCAGATCTCGAATCTGTAATACGAACCGGCTTGTTTGTGCCCATAAATAAAAAGGCGTTGAACTTCGCCGTATACTGACTCTTGAATTTTTCATTGATCATCATCTCTTCATGTGAAACGATGCTGTTCAACTTGGTGTTGTCTTCGATTCTGGACAAATCGCCATCGTGCTGAATAGACACTAATGGATTGTCCTTAAAACTTTCCAAAGCAAACTGACTCGATGAGCTTGCAATCTCTTTTGCATTGAACACCGAAATATAACCTTGAAACAGTTTCTGTACAATGTTAAGAAATGTCGACTTACCGCTGCCGGCATCACCATACAGAACAATGAACTTTTGAATGTTTTTAGAGTCTCCAGATATAATTGCTCCAATAGCCCATTCAAGTTTGTCTCGCTCCTCTGGATTGTATAATGTCGACATCAGTTTGTCGTATGATGGGGTTGGCATTTCGCAAATATCGTAGTCAAGCCGTTTACTTGCGTAATCCCTTTTCAGTGTCTTTGTGTTAGCAAATATAATTTTGCTGTCTAACGGATGATAGGCGTCACGCATCTGTTTCTGAACATACTTATGCCATCTGTCAATAGATCCGGATCCAGCTCTACGCATATATCGAACGTTGAAACTGTATCCCTCCATCTTGTCTGACATTTCGTTGTAGGCATTTGTCAGTTCGGCGTCAACCTGATCAATGACAACCTGCTCATCCGTAGACCAAAGACGAGTGCTTTCATCCCACACCGCATAAAAATCACGACCGCGGATCATAAGATCGTTCGTACGAGATTTGACAAGAAACTCTGGGTAAATATTCACAACTCCCTTCTTCTGATCAACCTCTTTTACGATCTCTAGAAAATCCAGCATATCATTGTAAAAATCTCCTTTCTTGGGCCTTATACCAATTACCAGTTTTTGTCGCTTAACTTATATATATAGAAAAATATATTATTAATTTTTTCTTTATAATAGTATATAGAAAAACTGGTAAACTGGTATAAAAGTGCCAAAAACCCGCATAAATAAAGGGTTTTTCTTATACCAATTAGTGTTTAAAAACTGGTATAAATACCAGAAATAATTGGTATTTTTGAAAATCGCCAATTTTTTAACAACAAAAAATTTTCGCAAAAATTGGTTAAAAATTTTTCTGGTATAAAAACTGGTATAAGATTTTTTAGCAAATCGGGTAATTTTCAGAGATCCACAACTGCATTTGATGCCACAATTCATACCTCTGATAGTTCCTGGTCTTGGCAGAAATCGGGAAGAAACTCCCATTTCCGTTGCGATCGTAGCGTCTTGTGAGTACCCTATCAACGATCTTATTGAGCTCTATGATACACTCTTCGTTGAAATATTCATCGCTGAATCGCTTTAAATCAACCCCCGCATTCTCAAGCATTTTCCAGAACCAGAAAGCGGATCTGTCGCCGATCTCCGGATCCCACATAATATCGAAATCGATGCGCCTGGCAAAGGCTACAAGCATCTCCAATACAGTGCAAGGAAAATCAAAACCATGAGCAACAATGTTCGGGTCATACTGATACTCCTCTATAAACTCTCCTCTAAGCGCCAATCCGTCTTCCAACCTATTGTCATCATTCGGAACAAGCGAATAGAATTCTTTCAGATACAGACGTCTGATCACTCTCCAAAAATGATTGTACTTCCGATCAGTTCCGCCGACCTTTGCATACAGCCACTGAATATAAGCTTCGTTGATAGTCTCTAAATCGTACTTAACATTCATCGGGCGCGGCTCCCTTCTTATAGTTTTCAATCAACTGCTCAAGGTTCATCTGACACACCGCATCATGATGCTGAGCGTATTCTTTGATGTAACTAACAGGAATATAATTTTCTGGTCTTACATACCTATTGACAATTCTGAGCACTTCGTCGATCATCCCACCAGGTAAAAACTCTACAAGCTGTTCGATCATTCCAGCGCGATCAATAGGCTCTTCCATCATCCTCTCCACACAAGATCTCCGGTTTCTGCCACGGATTCATGACTCTTACTGATCTCCATGTCGCAACCGATACTTTCGTTTCGAATATAAATGAATTCCTGATTAGTCTTGATCATGTATTCAATGTTGTCTTCTCCAAGAATATCCGGTTCCACTACTTCGCGGCTCAGATCATCAACAACGAGTCTGTCCGGAATATAGAATGTACAGGACATCTTATCGAAGGTTTCCATAGTCTCTGAGTAATCTTCCTCAGAGATCAAATATGGCTTTGTAACTTCACTAGGAGCTTCTTTTTTAGCCATCTCTTCCTCCAACTTGTCTTCGTAAATAGCCTCTTCATTGGCTTTTTCATAAAATTTACGATAGTCTGTAGGTTTTTCGGGCTCTGGCTCCAAATATCCACTACGGACTATCTTCGTTTCGTACTCAGAAGGCTGTTCGACAGGTTTCTCATCCTGCTTCTCCTGTTTAGAAATATGACTTCTAAACGCCTTCTTCACACTGTCAATTTCTTCTTCAGCACGCATGCGATACTCGTTCTCGAAGTAGGCACGCGTACTTACGATTCCTGTGGCAAACCCCACAGAAAATATAATTAATACAGAAAGTGTTTTGTTCATGATTTATCCTTTACTTTTTAGAGAACGTTCTCTTATTCCAGGATTCAATAAGAGCGTCTTCTGTGTTATACAGCCACGATTTATACATAGGACAGTCATCTGTCCTCTCTGCGTGTTTAACTTCGAGTCTGTGATACTCTGCATTACGCCAAATACGCATTTTCTTTCCACAGAATGGGCAAGGCTTAAGACGTCTGTCAAAATTATTCACTGATTCCATATGCTTCCAAAATATAATTCCGGGAAGTCGAAGATGTCTCCCCACCCTCGACCTCCTGGAGCATTAATATCATGCAGTCACAGAAGTTCTGCAACGATGCCGTCGATGTTCGGTTCAATAAGAACGGACGGTTCATAACCCTGGATGAAGTCTGCTTTGGCGAAAGACATCGGCTTCTCAACATCAACATCGAAAATGCCGAGAGAAATATGATTGTCGCCGGCTCCCCAAACCCAGCCTTTATCAACAAGAATCTTCTGCTTTTCATACGGAAGAGATTCCCAGATTCCGAGATCTTTCAGAACTTCGTAGTAATATACGAATCCTCTGTGTTCGAAGTGAGCCGGTTCATTCCAGTAGTCTTCAACACGTTTGATCAGAGCCATATTGCTGATCGGATTCGGAGTCCACATCGTTGACATTTCGTCGAATAAAACGCTGTAGATTGACAGATTAGATCCATCTACAACCTTATCAGATTCAACGTTTACATCTTTCTGATTGCCATCGTCATCAACCTCTGTGTAATTATAAGATCCTTTGGAAACGCCATTAGCGAAGCGGAAATCCGCATCCGAACCCTGTTCTTCAACAACTCTCTTTCTGTAATCAGAATATGACTTGTGCAGAGCAGCGTACGAAGCCGCTACACCGACGTATCTCTTATTGAGAATATGAACACCGGAACAAATCATGACAACACCGCTTACATAGAGCGTAATCGGAACCCAGTTCTTCTTGATGACTGCTACGGCTGTCTGTCCGTACACCTTCATCTTGTCTTCCATCTCGTCCTTACGAGTGTAGATGCTCTTCTTATTCGCGGCAAGCTCCTTAGCCTGTTCGATCTTGTCCATTTCTTCATCGAACTTCTCAATAATATCGTCCGCGTGAGTGGCTCCTTTAACCATTCCGATAGTTCCTGCTGTTACAGTGACAATTCCTGTTCCTACGAGAATATGCGGAGCATACTTTGCAAGTTTGACACTTGTCTTAGCTGCTACGCCTTTGATCATTGAAATATAATTCATAATTATTCCTTTCCTTTTTCAATCTTCTGGAGTCTGTTACCAAGTTGACCCAGTTTGTTTCGTATATGTAAATATGCGTTAGCCGCACGCTCAACATCTGAGGCATCAGCTTTTCCTGAAATCAGATCTTCGTGCGCGTCGATTCGTCCTGTCTGCTCAGCGATATCCATCTGTGCATCTTCGAGTTCGTTCTGTAACCTTCTAGTAGCATGAATAAGATCGTTAACCCGATCAACGACTGCAGCGAGTACAAACGCTCCAAGAATCGCAATGCCAATCAGAACGAACAACGATAAATATATGATTCCCATAGACTTACCTCAGTCTAAATAGATCGGTTTGGGCAGATCCAGAATATATCCGCCGTGGATCCTCTTTACGGATGCACCGGACAGATCAACCCATCCCCATTTGTTGTCTGTCCACTCGCCGGTTACCCCAACCAAGCTACACAAGTCCGCAACACTTGCTGCTTGATACTCGGCGACGATTTCTGTGAGGACGTCAAGGACTTTCTCTGCTTCGCCTCTCGAAGAAAATATAAACTCCCTGCGATCACCATAGCTTCGATTCCGATTAACAGTGTCAACCGGGTGATTTCGAGAACTTGGGTTGTAGTAGTTAGAATATGAGACATATGGTCCACCTCCAGTCTTTCCAGAACTCTGTCTCGTTTCGCCATAGAACATCATTTCAATTGCGCTCTTCACAATATCAACGACAGTATCTTTTACTGCCGGAACGATCACGTCCGTAAAAATATAGGACTTCACATTCGCGGCATCTTCTGAAAGGAAAATGTCAGCGAGTTTACGGCCAACACCCTTGTTCTTGACTTTGACCTTCTCGCTGACAACCTTTTCTACTTTTTTCTGTTCGTTGTATTTATGGAGCGGCTGTTTAACCTCTGCCATAAATATCCTTTCTTACGCCTGTGCCGCTTCTGCTTCATTCAGCGCTTCTTTGTACGCTGTGACAATATCATCCGCAGTCGTCTTCAGGACCTTGTCGATTGCGTCCGTAACAACCAGCGAAATGCCGATAGACGCGGTCTTGATGCAGACCTTCTGGACAAGTCCCGGGAGTCCGAACGATGCCGGAACAACCGCATTGGCAATTCCGGTGAGAATAAGATCTACACCAGCGCCAGCCACGAGTTCAATTCCTCCGAGTACGAGGGATGACTTCTTAATCTTCTTTTCCATTATTTGCTCTCCTTTTCTTTATAATTAACGGGTTTTTCAGAATATGTGTTTGTCGGATAATGCATGCATTCGTTGCATGGTTCCTTCTCAGCCGGAACTTCGTAGTGCTCGCACTTTGGACAATATAATCTGAAGTTCACAAACTTTTCGCCATCGCTGTTCATACATTACCTCAGTAATATACGTTTTCGTTCAGATTCTCAACCAACGGAAGCGGCTTCACATTAATATATCCGCAAGGTTCTCCATTGGTTGCCTTACCATATCGAATATCAAGATCGATTGGGCCTGTCAGATCTGCTCTGAATCCGAATACGTCCCCGAGCGCTACTGATCCGAGCTGTGGAGCATGACAAGCTGAACTGATTGCATAAATGACATCGTTCAAGGCAATCTCTCCGCTGAAATATGCCTTTCCTTTAGAATGATACAGATCGTCATTCAGATCATTAATGGTCTGACGAATGTCCTCAAGGTTCCCACGGAACGGTGTGTTTGACCATGCAAATATCCAGAGAGGTCCGGTTCCGCTAATCGGTGTTGCTTCTGTGAAGTGATACGCCGCAACTTTATCAGCGGCAATATCATCCTTGATCTTTTCCTCTTTCTTTTCACCGATTGTTTCTCGTACTTTCTCCTGATACTCTCGGAATTCATTGGTTGTCAATGCATAAGCAGCACTCAGAACAGCTTGACGCTTCAAAGAAATACGATTTGCTCCGAAGAAGAACCCCATTGCGATCAGACCAGCGAGGAACGCCTTCCAACAAGTCTTTGCGATGATGACTGCTTTGTCGGCTTTGGAAATATCCTCACCCTTTTCCTCTTCAGCTTTCTCGATAAGCTTAGCCGCTTTGATGGAGCCCTTACTTGTCTCATAGACGGTGACTCCAAACGAGACAGCACCGAGGCCGGTAAGGATCGTAGGAAGGTTCGCCCGAGTAAACTTGACAAGCTGAGTTACTCCGACTTTGACGGTTTCTGCGTTAAGTAATTTCATAATTAATCTCCTTTCTTAAACGCGAAAAATAAAAAGAAGAGACGCTCTCACGTTGAGCTATTGGTTTTATCCGAGCCGAGACAATAGTGTAACTATTCCCTCCTCAGACGCCACCAAATCGGAGTCTATCCGATGTCTTCTCTTCTTCACTATAGTGTTTGTAAATTCTGCGAATATCAGAACGGCAGATCTTTAGCATTGAACAGACTCTGCTGGTCTCCGTACGTAATCTCCTTAAATATACGTACTGACACTATCAGAGGATCGTTGTTCAAAGCTTCCACCTTATTCGTCATGCCCTTTTCGGTTTTGTACTGAATATACTTAGGGCGCTCTCCATCGCGTCTATACTTTATCAGGTACATCTTCGTTCTCCGAATATGACATAAGCCATGTAAATATGTTCTGTTCGCAATTATGGTCGCACTCTTTTGGATTTTTCTGAAAAGAGCAATAAAGCTGGCATGCTAAAGGACTTTTCCAGTCTGCAAGCCATTTAGCTAAAGAATATGGAGTCAGTGTCCGTTTTACTTTATAGAAATTTAACCTTGATTTACCCATTTTCACCCCCGGGAAAAATTGGCAAAAATAAAAAGGGCTGTTACGCCCTTTCTACTTTTAGTTGTTGTCAACTTTCTGTGTTTCAAGCCATTCCTGGTATTTCTTGTACTCCTCTTCGTCAATGATCACTTTGTGTCTCTTTGCGAGATCGCCCTTAAGTACCTTCAGAGTCCAGGGTTCCTTTTCGGGTTTGACGTCAATAATATCGTCCGTGCTCTTTTTCCAGTCCACAAACTTCTTGATTCCGAAGGCTGTGAGCAGGCCGAGGCCGACGACGATCAAAACGTCTTTTGTCTCGAATTCGGATGTTCCCTCTTCTTCGGTTGCTTCGTCGTTCTCTGTGTCGAATACTTCTTCAGTGATGTTGTTCTCAAATTCGTTCATGATTTTTTCCTCCTGTATGAACTGAAAGACATTAAGTCTTCATTACATGCTGTGTAAATAATGCGAATCATAATCGTCAGGTTTCTTTGATACCGAAAATATACTTAACAAGATCGATCAGCCACGGGTTCTGTCTGCAGAATCCTTCGACTCTTCTCGCTGTTCTGACGGTTCTTCTTGCTCCGTCAACAGCTTTTGCAAAGCCTTTCTGATTTTCGATCTTTCTTGCGACGAGATCTCTATCGACTTTAGCGACCTCTTCGTTGAATGTTTTTGCATACAAAGGGCTCTCCATGCGCTTGTCGATCTGCGCCTGTAATATTTTTCTTCTGTTACCAGCTCCTTCCCCGTAATTGAGCTGTGCTTCGACATAAGCTTTGGCGTCTCGTGTTGCAACGCGAATGATTTCCCTACGTCGAGATTCTGCGATTCTTTTGCTCATTTCAGAGCCTCCTCTCTGTAGAATATGATCACTTTATTACCATTGACAACGTCTCTGTCCTGAACCCAACCCGGCTCCTCTCGGAGAGCTTTCAAAAATCCCTCAACAAGATCGGTTCGGCTATATATTTGAGGATCGCCTGAATCATTTATTTCGCCGCCTACTTCGGAAATAGTTAACAGCATACAGCCATCTCGCATGCCCTGATCCTCAAGTTCGATGTTCCATTCGTATGCAAGCTCTGTAAGATCCAGGACCTGCTGAATATCATCAACAACAAAGCTGATGCCGAATTCGATTCCTAATATGCTAAATAATTTCATATGCTGGCCCTTCTAAAATAGCTACTATATCGTATGTTGGATGGATGAACTCGGTATATGACTCTGCAACAATGGCGCCTTTTTCATTCTTAGGAAGCATGAAGTCAAAGTGCCGAATATCGTCAACTGGCACAAAACCGATGATGTTGATATACTTTTCGCCTTCCCACCAGTCGTCAACAAAACAGCAATATTCGCACGCCTCACTAGCTTCAAGAATGTAATTATCATAGTAATATTCATCGGACTCTTCGTACTTGCATCCTATTCGAACAACAAGATCACCAGGAAAATACTTCGTGTATAATTGCGGAATAATCATCGACAGAATATCAATGACCGCATTATACCCAGTAACGCCGTCCTTCAACTTAATCTCCATTTTTTACACCTCTCATAAAAATATCGTAAATCTCGTTCATACATTTCGGACAGAGATCAAATGTGAATTCAACAGGGTAATCCAGTGTCAGATAATTATCGTCTTTCGTAGCCCTGCACTGAGTTACATTGACGGCGATTTCTTTGTAGTTGTTATTGACCTCAAACAATGCGCCGCAACGATCACACTTCTTTGCTTCCACTTTCCGACTCCTTTATCAATTCCAGAATTTCCGGAATTGATTCTGCAACAGGTATTGGATCCTGCATATTTCCTAAGAAAATCTTTGTATAGGGTGTACCTTCAAGTGGTTCAGTAGAATATAACATTGCTATAAATCTAGGGTCGATATATACAGCTCGCCCCGATCCTGTGGACGATAGCATAAATAAATTAATTTTCGTGAGTTTGATAAATCTCATCTTAAATCTCCTTTCCTCTTTCCCTCAGAGCAGTACGTCACTGGGCAATACATCTGAGAACCACCTCTCCCAAAATTCCGCACCATCATGTGTGTACAGTTATGATCGTATTCACACTCGCTACACCGAACCAGTTCGAAGCTGTAACACATCTCCCTTCTGAATCTAGGAACCTGGTCTTCTGAAACTTTAACCACGAAGTAATGTGAATCGCTCATCTTCGATCTTCAACCTCATTTTCCGATGCGATAGCGATCCGAACCGTATATATCATGTTGGTCATATCATATTGTTTTATATCCAGATATTGCTGGATCGGAACGAACTCCATAATCTTTTTTCCAAGCTGGTAGCCAAGCCGGTCCTTGAGCATTTCAGTGATCAGACGCTTATCTTCATCAACGATAAATTCGATAGGCATAGCTACTTTCGCCGTAAGCACTTTACGATGTACCGATTCTAATGCTTTAGCCTTTTTGTCGCATTCCCGTTTTAATCTCAGCTGTGCATTAAGCACTTTCAGATCCGGTCTCATGGCTATCCTCCGTATTATCCACTATCCCACCTGCCATGGCGTTAACCATTTTTGAAACGAATTTGGTCCAAGTTTCATCATCGACCAAACCGGCCTCATGCGCCTCTTTGCATACCAAAAATGTTTGAATCATCTCTAATGATTCGCGAATAGAATTCAACATATATAATTCACTAACGCCCATTATTTCGTCCTCCTATCTATCACCGCAACCAGTTCCGATTTTCTAAGTTTTTCTAAAAATTCACATCCGTAGCAATCGAACTCCTGGCATTTTCCACAATTATCATTGATTTCCTCTTTAGTAATTATAGGACGGTCGAATACTAACTCTCCGGGTGTAACGTATTTAATACCACGACTTACAAATTCGGCCATTTCGACTTACCTCTTGTTTCTACAAGCAGAAGTGTCTCGATCGTATCTGCAACATCTTCATGAAAATATCCATCGGCCGACTGAATTGCATGTACGATCTCTCTGAACGCTTCATCTGGTTTACCATTAGCAATGAATCTCAATGCGTTGTTACAATAGTCACACGATGGATAACGCCCAAAAAGAGCGTTCCTATTTTTCTTTTTCATTTACGCTCCGCCTCCCATTTTGTCAGGCCACTCCGGATTATAATGATAGTCGTCATCAACGTGTTCTGGTTCGTGGCCATCCCGAGTATTCCATCTTTTGACGATTACTTCGGCTGTAGTATCGCGATCTTCTTCATGATAATATTTACGAACCATGAATGATCTGCAACGCACGTTACTACATCTGATCATGAATTCTCCGTAAAATCTACGATCCAAAATATCATCCATTCTTGGATCCCACTCTAACGGTTCGTGAAGCAACTCTGCCCTTGATCTGCAAAATGGACAGAGTTTGAGTGGCGTCGGACTCTTATACGGTTCCATTTTATTCCCCCTTTTGTATAAGCACGACATTAGAGCCGTGTGTATAATAAGTGGTACCGTCTTTCATACGTACTTGCACCATATCAGAATCTTCGTAGTCTACCCACGATGCAACTTCTCCTTCGACAAGACCTTCTGGTAATGTGATGTAGGCGTAATCATAACGCCACGTTGTATCAATAATCTGAGCGTTACAGCCCATCAACATAATAGCTGCTACGATAGCAATTAATTTCTTCATTGCTCTTCCTCCCAAATATCATTAGGTTCGCCTTTCGAAACCGCGTCCTTCTCCGCGAGAACATCGCAGACCTCACAAAATCCAACAACGCACTCGCGATCTTCAAAGCCTTTCAGATCACATTTCTTATCTTTTGAAGGTTTGTAAATGTTCATCATCTCTTCGTCTACGGCTTCATCGGTTTCCACGATATCAATAAGGTGGTTGAGATACCATTGCGCCTTCTTAAGATCTTCGAGTCCATTCTTGTGCTGCCATCTGCAAATATACTTAATGACATTTCCTGTGCAAACAGCTTTGATACCATCAAGACCTTCGGTAAAGGCTTCGATTACATCGATCACTTCGAGTCCTTCTCTCGAAATGTAATGATCAGGATGGTTTACCATATCTTTAGCCATTTTATTTTCCCTCCTTTGAGTTTTCTTTTCGAACAATGTCATATTCGCCCGTGAGAAGAGCTGACAATACAATTTCCTGTGCTTCAACAAACCGTGATGAATTGCCAATGGTTATACTGTCGTTTGCCCAGTAAATATCCTTCATCGTTTGTAAAGCAATCCTTATATTATTGTCCGCGTCGCCTGGAATATATTTACTTTCCTCTTCATTAGCGAGTCTTTTATAAGCGTTTACTTTCTCCTGCTTCTTTCTGCCATAAAGACGCCACTTCTCGAGAAGTTTCTCGCGTTCGGCTTGATCTCTTATCTCTGACTGATTATTTAGCCAATCATTAAGATCTGACTCACGAACCATTATCAATGGATAGCCCTCGCTATAATCCCGTCTGGAATATAACAGTCTTCCGTTTCTCATAGCGTTTCTGATTTGATAGTCTTTCAAACCAGTTTTCTGAACCACCTGTTTTATAGTCAGCCATTCATCGCCTGTTATAGTATCTGCCATAATTTATCTCCTTTTAAATTCCTCGACAAATCCGAGGTAAAAAAGAGCCGCAACTCCGAAGAATGCGGCCCCTAAATATTGATCTGTCGGCGTAATCCTGAATGCTATTAAAAGCATTAACAGTGTCATGATTAAACCGATCATTCGTCCGTCTCCTTTTGTTTAATTTCGATGTCCGGTATCTTCGAAATATTCATCATTCTAACGACAACGCCCGGATGCTCGATCACAAGCCTTGCAATCTTAGATCCCTCTTCGTCTTTCACGCAGTTGTAACCGAACTTGTAATATAAAAAGAAGAGCTTTGCTGTTTTTTCACCGAATTCGGTTTGGCAAAGCTCGTTGCAGAAATTCTCTGCGTCCTTTCCAGGAATGCATTCAAACATCATTACGCATACCGGAATAAGTGCATAGCGAATAAACCATCTGACATTGCAGAGAATAAAAATGAATGCGACCATGAGCGCAATCACAATTTCCCAAAATAATCTCATGCCTTCTTCTCCTTAATAAAAGCCTGCAATTCCTTCCACGCTTTGGCATATCCATCGGCGAATCCCTTATCGTAAGAATTCTTCAGATGCTCCTCGAACAGTGCTGAAATATCTTTCGGAACAGCCGCCTGTGAGGATCCGCGCTTCTTACGCATGTTTTCGGCCTGACGCTCGTTGTACGCCTCCCGCTTCTTGGGATCTCGCACCACAGACGGATCCTCCATCCAATCTTTAAGATTAGATTCACTTACCATCCATCTGTATCCGTATGATCCTTTCTGAATCGTTGAACCGATTAACGATCCTCTTGAAATGGCGCTTCTCAAAATTGACACTTTAGTTCCGGCTTTGTCAGCGGCGTCTTCAAGGTTGTACCACTTCTCTTTACCGGTAGAAATACCATTGTCGGAAACCCAGTCGTTTTTATCATGGTCCCAAATATAATTATCGTTCGGGTTAAGATCTTTGAGATCAGTCGGCATATTCTTCATCCTCCTTTATTACATAAAACGGATCAAGTGCTTTACGAGTAAGCTTCTTGATGAATTCTTCGCCGTCAATAATGCCATTCATGAAAATATCGAAACGTTCACTGCGAAAGAACTTCTCACAGCTGTACTTGATCGCTTTTGCGGACTGAATTCTTGCGACAGTCGTAGCATAGTCCTCATCGTTAGGCAATAATGACTTAAGCTTTTCGGTGTTTCTGCTGATACCTCTGAGAGATCTCATGTAGTCTTTAGCCGCTGTATCTACAACAGCCATTGCGAGTGCTTTATAGCATTCGATCGGGTATAGTTCCTTCTCCATCTTTTTAATCTCCTTTCAAAATATCAAGATGAAAACAAAAAAGGCTATTTCATTCAGCCTTTAACTCAGAAGCCTTAATGACTTTCTGAGCTAATCCTTTGAAATAGCCCCTTTTATAAGCTGTGGCGGTCTTCTTTTTGATCAACGCCTCGTAGTGATTGACGGTAAGTATCGTCAGTAAGCACGAGAATATAGCTCCCAACGAAAGTAACGTCAATTCCAAATAAGTCAATGTAACCATCTTAGTTTACCTCCATTATAGAGTTTGTAAAAGTTGCGGATTTCAACTATATGGCGATTCTTCGATTAGCTGTTCGATTAAAAAATCGACCCAATCCATCAGGTCGAACTCCTGTAGCGGTGTCATGCTTCACCATACCTTTTCAGTTCTTCTTCAGCATCATCCAGACGAACTGCGAGATCTTCGATCGTTTCTCTTGCATCTCTGAATAACTGTTTGTTTTCCGGTTTACGAGCGTCATCTTCTTTTTCGAGGAGTCTCTCGATAAGATGCTGAACATTATACAGATTATCCCTCATTGGCTTTCTCCTCTTTCGTATCAACACGTTTGTTCCACAGTTCAGTAGCTTCACTAAAGCTCATTAATGGCGGAAATTTAAAAGTCATTCCGCATCCATCGCATTCGACACCAACAACGAATTCTCTCTGATCGTTGTCTCCGCCATACATAAAAGGTTCTTCGGTCCCACAGAAAGGACATGGTTTTAACTTTTTATACATTTAAGCCCTCCAATATCGTCCGTAAAAGTGACTGAGCGTACACTCGCGTTGCTAAATTCTTTCGAATATCTTTTCCAGGACCAAGTCGTTCGTTTCTTTTACAGATCCACCCCGGAATAATTCTGTAAAGAAAATAGTCTGTCGAATATACCCATGGACAAAGTACATCACTCGGATACTCTGGAACATATGTCACCAGACGATCATTTATAAGAATATATCCGGTTTCGGCATCTTCTAGTGATCTGTCAAATGCGTATCCAAGATCATCAAGTTCGTCACAAATATCCATTGCGGCTATCGGACTGTCAAGACTCACATAAATCCTTGCCATCATTCTCATCATCGACTTTCTCGGTGAACTTTTTCATCCACTTGGACGTACGTGTTGATCCGTCATTGAAGCAGTGCTTGATAATGGCCATGAGCATACCCTTTTCCGGGTCAAACGGCTCGTTGTTAGTGCATTTAACGACGGTCTTAGTTCCGTCTGTCCAAAAGACGATGGTTGCGGGCGGGTTGAAGATTACATCTTTAACCATTGACGGATGAAAATATCTGGTCTCAGGATTCCAATTAAATGCATAGCCGTAAAACGCGTTCGATACCTTCTTAATATCATTTTTGTTCATTTCGCTGTCCTCCTTTACTATAACTTTTGCGAACTGATCATACCTTACGTTGTCTGCGTATATAGGTGTGTTGAGATATGGCTTAAACAAATCTTCGGAAAGCTCCCTGTGGTCATTAGGAACCTCAATATACATATCTGCATCAATTAGTGCATGCTCTAAATTATGTATGTACTTCTCAATAAAATATTTAATATAGATTGAACGACCGCGAACGGCAACACGATCCGGATACTCATAGGAAATCATTACTGTAAATTGCGGGAAGTTGCTTCTTAAGTTATTCGCTAATTCGTCCCTTCTAGAAGGAATCGCCAAATATAAATAAAGAGTTGTTAAAATGCGTTCGTCATGAGCGGTGACTGCACGTAAACTATACCGTGATCCAGCGTTGTCCTTCGGAATATATACTCGTTTCACTTTATCGAACCCGTCTTCTCGAATATAGTTTCTTTCGAATTCAGAAAGTAATGCCTCGTCGCCCTCGACAATAATCGGTTTATTTGAAGTATAGATATCGTAAGAATAGTGAAAACTAAACTGAGGGAAAGCCTTTCGTAAAGCATCCGTCATAGGGATTCCCTGAAAAGACCAGCGCGGAACCAAATATAATCTGGAATCATCCAAACTCATCCTGTCCCAGATTACATTCTCCAAATCATAAGCAAGTGGTTCATTCATGTTTTTCTCCTTTCAAATAAAAAACTTATCGTAGCAGACGCTGGTGTTGTAGCATTCAAGCTGATACGTAATATCATTATCCTGATACCAACTTCTCACTTCGCACTCCAGAGCCAGGCGAGCCGCGTAAACTCTTGCACGATTAAGCAAGTACGCAACATATGTTGGATGGCAATCGCCTTCTTCTCGAATAACCAATGCGCACTCGGCAATGTAAGCTCGTAAAGCTACATACTTGGCAAAAAGATGTTTTGCTTCTTCTTCGTCACTAGCAAAAGCAACGGGGTATACGCCAGTGCTGTATTCGTCCATGGGTTTTGCATTAATAACAAAAATTTTCATTCTTCAATCTCCTTTCATAAAAACAAAAAAAGAGAGGCTATTTCTAACCTCTCTCCTCTGTTGTGCCTAGTCAGATTCTGTTGAATCTGCAGTGTTGTCTGTCACGTCACCTTCATCGGGCATCTTCGTATCGATGTCGATCGTGGGTTCCGGACTGGTCGGCGGATAGTTCCCAGTGATTGACTGGGCCACTCCGACGATTGTGTTCTTCGCCGCTGCGATGACCTCGAGTACGAGGTATGTTGTGATGTACGGGTGCTCTTTGACAAAGATAGCGATTGCATTTTTCATGTCTTTTTCCTCCTATGCATTATACGCTTTGTTTTTTCTGCGAAAGATAAAAAGAGGCGCGTAAATAACGCCAGATACGAAAACCATTCATATCTCCTCTTCATTAAGATGCGTGTAAATTCTGCGAATTTTAAAAATGCAAAAAGGGCTGTGAATCTCGCCCTCTTAGCATTCGATGATGTTGTTGAATGTCCGTTTCATCTGTTTCATAACTCTTAAATATTCAATGATTCCGCAGTATGCAGAGATGGTAAACATTCCGTACTTAGGATTGTGATCCACATAAATACGCTTTCCTTTATTCAGTGTTTCATCCAGTACATTCTGTACCTTCGTGCATTCGTCGTTGCTAAAAACTCTAACAGTTAATTTTCTTTCAAACATGATCTTTCTCCTTTATCTATCATTATATGAGTTGTAATTTTTGCGAAATATCCGGTAATACTTATCCTTAGATACTCCATACTCTTTACAGAGCGTTCGTACACTTTCTCCGCAAACTAACGACCTCCAGAAAATATCATTCCAGGGTTTCGGCAGTTCCTTGATCTTATCGATCTCTGCTATCAGATCTAAATATGCAGACCGCTCATCCTCAAGTAATCTCTTACGTTCGATCCAATCTACAATATGCGATTCATGGTTGTGAGCTGGAGCGCCTATTACTTCCAGCTTAGGAGCTCTCGGTTTACTCATCAAAATATCAATTCGTTTTAACTCCTCCTCGATGACATAAACCTGAGCTATGTAGAAATTTCTGTTTCGACAATGTCTCTTAAAGTTTTCCATAGACGACCATTTTGGCAAAAAAATAAAAAGCAGTGTTTTTTATGCGAGAAAAAAAAGAATAAGGCTTGCTTATTCTCCTATCGAAACAACTTGTTAATTTCCTTCTTTATCTTCCTGTTAATAGCAACACGTCCCGCAATTATGAATGCGTAATATGCCACTATACCGATGGTACGTCCAGTTTTCTCCAAGTCCTCTGTGTCGAATACATAAACCTTATTCCCCAATCTGATTGATCTAAGCTGTTTCATAGCTTTAATCCTCCTTCATTATATGAAGTGTTTTTACTGCGAGAAAAAAAAATAAGAAGGCTTGTTAATTCTGCCCTCTTATCCCGAACGGTTACTTTGATAATCCGTTCAGAAACTGTACCAACCGAGACGGAAGCACATGCCCCTCGCTCTCGAATAAATACAGCTTCCCGATCAGATATTCCTTGGCATAAGTGCCAGCAACGATTGTCGCCAAATCAGACAGCAGTTTGAATCTGAAGTCGATTCCTTTCGCCTTAGCCTCCTCCGCTTTAATACGAACCATACGCTCTGATTCAACCGACTTAAGATCAAATTCATTATTCTCAAGTTCGATCTTATGATCCATTTCGAGTTTGTCCATTTCCACTTTATGTGCAAACTGTTCTTCCTCGAACTTTCTCTTCCATTCGGACTCGATTTTCTGAAGCTCGATCTTTGCGTCGATTTCCTTGTTCTTCGATTCTGTTTCGTTTGTCTGCTTCATAGACTTCAGTGTCAGGTCCGCCTCTTTGCGTTCCTCTGCCTGAATGGCTGCTATCCGTTCCCAAATAACTCCATATTTTTCTGAAGCGGGATCTGTCTTACTGAGCAGCGATTTGAGCCTTTCCAGCTCTGTTTTGGTCCAATTTTCTGTCATAACCAAAATCTCCTTTCAATATAAGCCGTGTTTTCCCTGCGAAACTACGATGATTTTTTAAGTTTTTCTTCAATCCAAGGAGCCAAAGGCAATGACGGATCACCCTTCCAATAACTATAATCGACATCAAATTTCTCAGAACCAACCTGATTCATATTTTTTGCGTCAAAAATAATAAATGCTGCTTTCGCGCCAGCATTGTCATCGAACACCGCATCAAATCCGTCTTTTTTAAGCTCATTAATATATGCGCTCATAAGCTTCTTACTTCTAGGAAGAGCTACTATAAACTCGTTAAAATCCTGTGAATTAGTCATGGCATCAAATTTATCGTGTTTGTGCTTTTCGTAGTATTTGATCATGTCATCGATGTCTTCTTTTATAGCATCTTGATTGACTTTTAACTGATACTTTTTTGGTGCCTTGTCTTTAAAATCCTTATAGTATTTGCGGATACCTTCAAACGACTCGCTGTATGGTCTCGGAATGTAATCCTCTGCGTACCAGTTATCCTTTGATAACGAACGCAAGCAATATTCTTTTCCAATTTCCATTTTCAAATTTTCATCGGCATTTACTATTGCGTTCGCCGCCTGCATTCTGCGCTCAAGCGACGGGGCTTTTATATCAGCTGATAGTGTAAATGTATTTTCGTACCAGTCATTGGCTTTTCCGGTAATACTGTCAACTTGGTACGGCCAGCTTTTCTTGTAATAATCGACTTGCTTATAGTCTTTTACAAAATTAACATATAAAGCCTTGGCCTTTTGCTCGTCCGACAAAGTTGAAACACGAGTTAACTGCAATCCTTTAGGCAACAGAATTTCATTCGTCCGCATTTTATTCTTATCCGAATAAATATACTCGTGTAGAGAATAGTCATTTTCGTTTAGTTTTTTATTCTCTAATGGCTTATAAGCTTTTTCAAATCGCACTTGTGAGGAACTGTAGCGATTCTTTCCGGCTGGTGTAAGAGATCCGTCTTTATTCTGAAATCTACGCACTCCCCATTTCTGGCCTTTAATTCCGTAGTGGTAAAGTTCATTCCTCCGACTCATCGTCCGTAGCCTCTCTCAAATCTGCTCCAGGACTTACGACGAATACAACTCTCTTTTTAGTTGAAATATCAGTAAGATCGGAATTGTACTGCAGTCTGTAACGATCTACTTCAGGATCGGATGTGTCAATCAGTAACGTACCGTCATCCGCAGCTTCTGGGAGGCCGGCAATAATGCCCTTACAGAAGGACACAAATGCAGCTACCGCCGATACTGATAAAATATGAATCCATTCGACTTCTTCAACTGCATAACCAACAGTAACACCGCCTACGATGCCCTGAAGAAATGTGTGGAGTGCTCTGATTAATGCTGCTTTTAGCAGTTCTTTTGTAAAAGTTTTTGCCATTTTTACCTCCGGGTAATTTTTGTGGTTAAAAATAAAAAGGGCTGTGAATCTCGCCCTAATTTTTTAGTCTAAAAACCCTGTGTCAATGTCTTCATCCAAAATGTGATAATCCATTGTAACAATCTTTTGAATGCCGTCCTTAAACGTCACATACAAAGTATGTCTCCATACATTATGCTGGTCTTTAAAATGTTCCTCAAACTGCATGAAATTCGTTGGATTGTCGCACGTATGCGCACGAACAAACGCCTCAACGTTTGAGTCCACAAGATCCAATGCATCTGCATAGGTTTCGCCCTTTCCGATGTATTGTGTCCGTTTAGTCTCTTTGATTGTGTCCTTAAAAATCACTTTTGTGTATAAAATTTGTATAACGATCATAGTCTTTACCTCCATTAAATGGTTAGTAAAAACTGCGAACGTATCCCAAAAGTATCTCAGACAAAAGAAAAAGCCCTTGAAATAAGGACTTTTTTACCAAGGCGCAGGAACAGGGACTCTACAATAAAGTGTCGCACCCGTTTTTGTTGCGTCAAATATCATCTATAAGCAACAAATTCCTATCAATTTGTATCGATTTCTACCTTGGTTTAGCTCTTTGTATCTCATGAGATACGTCTTGCTTCATTAATTTTGTCCATCATGTTTTGATCCGTTGTTTCTAACAGATGGGTGTAGGTTTTCAGTGTTTCATTAATATCAGAATGCCCCAGCCTCTTGCTTACCGCTACAATGTTGACCCCATTGTTGATAAGCCATGTCGCATGGGAATGCCGTAGATCGTGCAGACGAATTCGTTTAACGCCTGACTTTTCAATAGCCTGGTTGAATCTTCTGGAAATGGTTGTGGGTGAAAGTGGTTTCTCTCCACCAAAGACATAGGGTCCGCCTTGAATATCCGTGTAGGCTTTTAGTTCTGCATATAATCTTGCGTCGATTTGGATTCGTCGACGTTGCCTAGTCTTGGTTGGTCTTAGACCTGTCGTGGCATCTCGTTGTGAATACTTAATGTCAGCGTAACCGTGATTCAGATCTTTAACCTGCAGTGCTATTCCTTCTCCCCTTCTACAGCCAGTCCAATAGAGGAACTCGAAATATAATGAGTAAAGGGCCTCATCAACGGACTCTTGGAACCGGCAGAATTCCTCAGGTGTCCATACTTCAAATTCTTCCATCAGTTCGAGGTCAGTTTTCTTAAATCGGGTAATTGCCTTCGAAGGATCTGGAATATCATACGTATCGCTTGCGTACTTGAACACACCTTTGACATATGTGATAGTGGTGTTCTTTGTTTTCGTCGCAAACGGTTGCAGAGATAGCCATGCCCGCCATTCCAGAAGATCGCTTTTGGAAATATTAGTGATCTTCTTATGCATCAGATCTGAAAAGCGAATAGTGAAGTGCTCCTTATGTTGCCGCACAGTACCCATCGAAGCCTGACTGTTCGCTTCCCATCTTTTGCAAATATCATAGAATGTGTCGTCCGACTCACGAGGAACTACGTCATT
>AUXO014602483.1_pt1 | contig 42132 bp, 39 predicted proteins | sample 768731 | NCBI WGS metagenome assembly AUXO01 (sample SAMN02715735, study PRJNA202380) | gut metagenome | biome: sheep rumen | host: Ovis aries | place: New Zealand: Palmerston North | reverse complement strand
TATGTCAAACTTTAAAAAACTAATAAAACTAAAAAAACTAGCTAGTTTTTTAGAGGAGGCTAAACATGGATCAGATTACTCACGAAGTAAGGCTTGCCCAATGGGCTGAGATCATTCGTAATTGTCAGTTGCGTCCCGAAGGTCAGACAACCCAGAATTGGCTTGCTGAGAACGGGATAAATATTAAAACTTATTATTACTGGCAACGCCGGGTTCGCAAGGAGCTTTATGATCAGACAACTTCTCTTGCTACTGTAAATAATGCCAAGACAGAAATTACTTTTGCAGAAGTGCCTGATGAATCATTAGGATCGGCAGTTCTGAATGGCGCATCTCAGAATACCATTCAGGCACCAGATGCAGTTATTCGTGCTGGAAATATGGAGATTGAAATCCATAATAGCCTTTCTCCTAAGATGCTTAAAAGCATCCTGGAGGTTGCTGTCCATGCTCGTTGAACTTGCGGCGTTTATTTTACAGGTAGGCGGATTATTTGACGCTTACTTTTTAAGTTACGATTGAAACATTCTAGTAGATTAGCTATAATAAAATTACCTAACGGGTAATTTAAACAAGGAGGCTTGATATGTGGAGCTGATTTATTCGAATGATAAATTGTGTCTACAGTGTAGTAATATGAAATATGCCAAGAAATTATTTGGTGGTGATGTGAAATTAGCAATAAGCTTATTGGCGAGAATAAATGCTTTAGCGGAAGCGGAGTGTATTAAAGATATTATTGTTCAGCCGCAGTTTCATTTTCATGATTTACATAATAAAGGTAATAAAAAACTCGAGGGATATTTTGCAATCGATGTGAAAACAAGAAAAGATCCGTGGAGGATTATATTACGACCGCTAAATAGTGATAAAAAAGCGTATGAAAAGTGCAATATAGATGAAATTGCAAACGTTGTAGAAATTGTTGAGATTAAGGAAGTGAGCAAACACTATGAGTAATTACATAGAGTATAAAGATAAAGTAGCATTCCATCCGGGATATTATATAAAAGAAATAATAGATGAAAGTGGATTGACTCAAGAGGATTTTGCCAAAAGGCTTGATACTACGCCTAAGAATTTAAGCATTCTGATAAGAGGCGAGCAGAGTTTGTCAAAAGATATTGCTATGAAACTTTCAAGATTGCTTGGAACTTCAATTGGTTATTGGCTTAATCTTCAAAAAGCTTATGATACCTTGATGGCGGAATTTGCTTCTGATCAGGAATTGGAAGAGGAACGGAAGATTTTTGATTTCTTTGATTACAATAAGTGTTTCAGGGATAAATATGGTCTGGAAGATTGTCCAAGAGATAAAAACGCTCAGATTAAGAATGTGCGAGAGTTCTTGAACGTATCTACTTTAAGAGTTTTTACAAAAGTTGATATGGCGGCAAATTTCCGTAGTGCCTCAAAGAATATGAGTGAGGCAAATATTGTTAAAGCTAATGCAATGGTGCAGATAGCAACAAACAAAGCTCTCAAAGAAAAGGCTCCCAGATATGATAAAAAGAAGCTTGAAGAAGCTGTAGATTATGTGCTTACGTTAACAACAGAATATGATGCTTTTTTAGAGAAGATATATAAAGCGTTTTGGGATGCAGGGGTGATATTGGAAGTATTGCCAAATATTGCAGGGTCAAATACTAATGGAGCTACAAAAAAAATTGGAAATAACATTGTTCTTATGGTAAACGACAGGAGGCTTTATTCGGATACGTTTTGGTTTACGTTATTCCATGAGATTGGGCATATTATGAACGGTGATTATGGAATTTCATTTGAAAAAGAAAAAGGTGAAATGGAAAATAAGGCTGATCAATATGCACGGGATATTTTGATTGATCCGGAGGAATACAATATTTTTATTAGTGACAGACGATTTGATTCAGTTTCTATTAAGAGATTTGCAAGAAGTATAGATCGTGATCCGGGGATTGTTTTGGGACGGCTTCAGAACGATAGGCTTGTTGGATATACGGATAAGTTGCTGAACTCCTTGAAACATAAGTATGAAGTGAGGTATACGAATTACTGAATCGTAGAGATAATCTCTTTATGCTACAAGCCAGATTATTCCGCCTTGTGCAGATTCATTGTTATAGAAAAGAAGTATTGACAACAGTGTGATAAAGCAGTTGAAGATGTGCTGATGTTGGTAGTGTAAATAATTTGAATATAGGAAATAAGAAGAAGCCGCGCGATGCACGGCTTCTTCTATGTAGGCGGACCATTTTACGCGTAAGCGTCGTAAGCGCAAAATATTTCGACGGATATAAAACTGCCTGTTAATCCTTCATAATGAATCTGAACTATAAACTACATTTTGGTGTCACTTAAGTGGTCTATATATTAAGACTAATAGACAACACTTTGGTGTCACATCCCGGAGGTTTATTATTCAAATGCTTTTGGCTTTAAATTTATCAATACAGAAAAAATGAGCGCCATTATAGTAACTGCCAACTCGCGTTGCTCAAGCCTTGAATGTGTGGCGGAGTGGTTTCTGACAAGTATATACCATGCAAAGGGATATAGTGCAATAAGTAACATAGGAATGATGTTTTTACTTATTACAACGATTCTTTTTTGACACAAAAGTGATAAGAACACTATTAATGCGAACATTAACACAAAAATTTTCATGGGTTTGTTATTTAAGTGCATAAGAACCTGTCTCAAAACATAGGTAACTGTTAATGGCTGTGAGCTTTCTTCAGCAATCATTCTGTATGAAATTTGAGAAATGGCATTATCTATTGTGTTATTGTCAGTAAATAGTGATGCAATTATCCATTTGCTACCCCACATTCCGGCATATCCGATGGAGAAAGATAATGAATGCTCAAAAATTTTTTTAATGTTCTTGCGAATTCCCATTTCAGATGTCAATGCTGTAAATATAATAAGTGGTATTTCAAGTGCAACAACAGGATAAGTTAATAAGTCGAAGAAAGCGGTTGATATCCCTGCAAGCATGAAAAATGTTATACTGAGTCACGTTATTTTGTACTGCTTTTTATTCCCAAAACGTGACTCTGTTTACTATCCAACCTTTATAGCTGAATGCATCTTCTATGCAGTTGTATTCGGTTTTGATCTTATCGGCAATTTCTTTTCCGCATATAGGGCTGTATAGATAATAGCCCTTTTGAGCAGGGGTAAGGGAAAAAGAATAATTGTTGTTGATTACATGTACGTCGTATTCCGTTCCGGTATGGCAGTCGGCCATTCGTGTTTTTCTGTATGTGTCCCAGTATGCGGTGTAGTTTGCTTCGCCGTTTTCGTCAAGAGTTATCATATATGCCATTGCATCGAAATGCCATGTTACATTGCTTATTGATGGTAAAAAGATTATAGAGGATTTGTCTGTAACAATATCTTCCAGTGCCGCATCGACAACTTTTCCCCATCCCTGATATTGTCTATTGTAGGTCATTCCATCGGATAAGATTTCGTTGGTCGTTATCATGGTTGCATTTCCGATATTTAAGTTTGGGAATGCTTTTAACATGACAGGGTCTATGGTGATAAAGGACTGGAAGAATAATAGCACGGTCAAAGTAATTGAAAGTGTTGTCTGAATCGATTTTTTTTCTATATAATTCATTAGAACAAAAGCTGTTAAAAGGTAAATCTGTGCAATAAGCGCATCTGTGTATCTTGCGTGATTTACAGTCTTAAACAATACAGAGAAGATAATATAAGCAATCATTGAAAGTATCATTGGAAACATGGATATTTCATGATTGTTTCTTTTCTTCTTGAGAGCTGTAAAGGTGAAAACGGCAACGAGTAATATGATCATCAATAACCAGTTGAAATTTATGAGAAAAAGAGACATCAGCTTGGCTTTGATGTAGCTTGAGTTGATTTCAAAGGCTCCGCTTCCGTCCCAGTGCCCTATAAAAAGATATGAAATAATCCACATAAAGCATGGGACTGTAGTTAAGAGATAATTTTTTATATCATAAAAAATATTCTTTGTTTTGTATATGCCAATTAAGTAGCAGCCAATAACAAGAAATACATAAGTTATAAGAGCGGTTTCTTTGAGAAAAATAAAGAAAAAGCCGGTATATGCGACAAGCAGATATTTTTTTGTATAAAGAAAATAAGCTAAAATTGGAAATACACACCACATGGCATAATCCGGATAACTGTAGGTTATCATTCCCAGCATATATGGTGAAAGTGCAAATAGGGCAGTTAAGATAAGTGTTATTGATCTATCGGCGTTATTATTAAAAAGCATTATGCATTTATAAAATCCGTAAACGCCAAGTGCATACAGCGCAAAGCCAAAGAGTGCCTGCCCGATCATTGTGTTATCAACTAAGAGTTTGAAGATGGTGCATAAAGCAACATATGAATATGAGATATGGTGCGAAAGGGAAAGCTTTGAAAAGTTAAGTAGAGCATATACGTCATTTGCACTTATTAATTCATACATACTGTGTGAATCCCATAAAAAATAGATGGTATTATGGCGAAGATACAGTGTGCATGCTGTTATCGCGATCAATGATACTGCGATGAAATATGCAACTTTTTTAGTGGATACAAGTGACTTCCAATGAGGAAAATCAATGTAGAATAGAAGTACGGATAAAATGAATGTTCCGATGTATATAAACAGTGCAAATATTGCGCGGTCTTTTATTAAAGTAATGCAAGATGGTAGCAAAAGAAGCTGAATTGTAAAGGAAACACCTAAGATTGTTCGGAGCTCATCTTTAAATTTTGATTCAGTGTCTTTCTTTGATGTATATGATACGAAGAAGAACAGTAATCCGAGCGACCAGAGGATAAATCGTCCAAGCCTCATTTTGCCTTCGGTTTCATACAGAGATGATGAAAAAAGTGCGAAGAAAATCACTATAAATGATATTGATGCAAGATATGCTCGTTTCATTGATTACTCCAATCTTATTTTTGAATCGATTTCTTTTATTTTATGTATTGTTCTGCTTTCTAATAATGATGGGTCATAAAATGCTTCTGAATATTTATGCTTAAAGACATCATCAAGTTCGATAAAAAATATATAGTCATATTTTTTGAGTGTTTCGATGAATTCTGAAACGGACATATCGAATGAATCACCGTTTTCCTTGACATCCGGACCTATGCTTCCGCCTTCCAAAACTCTGGGTGAGCAGTAGTATTTGTCTTTCCATACGTGCTCCATACTTCCGTCTCTTCTAATTATGAATATCTTGTCATTTTCGGTTGTAGAGTTAATGATAGTGGAAGACTCACTTGTGAAGGGGGCATTCTCTTCATCGTCTTGTGTGATGCTTCCGGGGAGGGCTTGGTCAAATGCTTCGGGATGCAGAAAAGCCAGGTCGGCTGCCAGAAACAACACGACCATATAGTATACTTTTGTATGCGTTTTCCATATCTCCGATTCATAGTAGATGGCTATCAGGAATAACAAAAGGGAGATAATAAGAGCTCCCATGTATCTTTCGTAGCTACATACATGTACAGCTTCATATTCGTCAAACTGCGTTGCATAGAGAAAGTACATCAGCAATGTGTGGAATATCCCTGTTCCTAACGACCATATTCCGGCGAATTTAATTTTCTTTTTGTTAGAATCATTTTTTTCATAATTTGCCATGAAAAAGAACAAAATGATTATAGTGGAGAAAATTGCTATGTAAGTGCCGTGAATAAGGACATCTCTGTGAAATAGTGCATCGATATATGCATGCTTTACTTCGTCCAAATAGGAAATAGGACTGTTCCCAAAGCTAAAAAATACATCTTTTACCGAAGTTAAAGACATTCCGCCATAACTTTGGATTTTTCCGCTCTTACCTAAGTGGTTCTCGACATATTTGTTAAATGCCATCCATAGCGCGATAGGGATTGAAAAGGCAGGTATCATAAGAAGGCAATACTTTGCGGTAGGTCTTTTTTGGGATATGAAAAAATGCTTGGCTATAATCATTACTACAACAAGTGGAAGTAGAGCCATTGCAGTCATTTTGGAAAGGACGAGTACGGAGAGTCCGATTGTCAATATGGCAAGTTGATATCCATCGTCATTATTTTTTCTGTATGCTTCGTATACGCACCAATAGAATAAAATGCCTACTGCCACATCGGGATAAATTGAATGATAAAAGAAAAATGCGGTTGCTGTGCTGAATATAAGCTGTACTAATGATACAAAAGCTACTGCGCAGAAACGAATCAGTTTATCTTTGCACTCGGAGAAATGTTCAAACATGGGGAGAAGCATAGCATACATAAATATTTGTATTGCTCTGTATGCGTCTGATTCAGAAAAGCGTAAACTGAGTCTGCACCACAGGGTTTCAAAAAGTGTGATGGAAGGAACGTAGTCTTTATGTGCAAAGTAAAGTGGTGAATTGCAATAGAAGCTGTCGAGCCTAAGGCTTTCTTTAAGGAACATGCCCCAATGTGAGAATTCATCCCATGAAATGAATTTTTTGTCCTGATTGGTGATAAAGCAGAAAATATAGAGGAATGTAAATATCATAAGTCCGTTATTCCACAAGTCTTTGGAATAGTTTAGAATATTTACGGAGTTGTTTTTGCCGGAAATCAGATTTTTGACAATGTATATTGTAAACATTATGAACGTAATGATTATTCCTGCATATATGCCTATAGATAGACGGTTGAAAATAAGTCCGCTGAAAAAGATTAATAAGATGTGGGTCATAAAAGCGGGAGCTAGGGAACTTGAGAATTTTTTTCCTGACCACATACTCCATACAGATCCGAGCATTACTGAGTAAAGAAATGGAATAAGAAAACGAAATATGATCATTATATCCTCCGATGAGTTGTTATATTAAAAGTGCTTATTGGTAAATTGGTGGATAAATAAGGTCAAAACGATTTCATTATACAATACAGGTTGTATTGTTGTAAATTGGTACAAATCGTAAAATTTCTTTTAGTTGCTTATTCTGTGGTCGCAATAATAACACATAAAGGAAAAACTACTGACTAGGCGGTTTTGTGGGATCGAGTGTACTTGTTGCGCCTGATTGGAAATAAATACAAATGTTGAATTAGTAAATGTTTCTGTTTATACTTGTGGGTAAGGAGAAAGAAATATGAGCATTGATAAACAACTTAAAATACTTGCAATAAAAAATGATATAACTATATCTGAAATAGGTAGAAGGCTTGATAAGTCGCCACAGGCTTTTGGACAAAAGTGTAAAAGAGATAGTTTTACGGTTTCCGATTTGAGAGAAATTGCAATGGTGACAGGGTGTAAACTGGAGTGCGCATTTGTGTTGCCGGATGGTGAAAGAATTGAGTTGGGAGATTAAAGATGATCAGATATTTAGATGGAGATATATTTACCGGTCCTGCGCAGACAATAGTTAATACAGTGAACACGGTCGGTGTTATGGGAAAGGGTATTGCGCTTGAGTTTAAGAAGCGCTATCCTGCTATGTTTGAGAGCTATAAGCTTGCATGTGAAAAGAAACGACTAAAAACAGGGCGCTTGATGCTTTTCTATGAGGCTGATCATTGGGTACTGAATTTTCCGACAAAAGAACACTGGAGATCACCATCAAGGCTTGAATATATTGAGCAGGGGCTTATTAGGTTTACAAAAATCTATGCAGAGTATGGAATTACGTCAATTGCATTTCCTAAACTTGGATGTGGTAATGGAGAGCTTGATTGGAAAGATGTAAAGCCTCTTATGGAAAAATATCTTAAGGATTTACCGATTGATATCTATATCTATACCGGGGTGATTAAGGATGTTATACCGGAACACAAGAATCAGACTGATATTGTAAACTGGCTAAGACAGAATGCAAAAGATTTGTCATTTAACGGCCTCTGTGATGATATTCGATATAACTGCTCTATAGTTCCATATTCTTTTGATTACGACGGAAGTACTATTAGCATTATATGGAATAATGGAATAGTCTTTTCACAGAATGGCAAAGAAGATCAGTTTTTATCTGAAGATGATCTCTTTGAATGCTGGGATTATATTCGTAATAAGGGAATAGTAAAAAGTGATGAAAAAGTCTTATGGAATTATTTTTATGGATTGATGTTTGCTTTGGGATATCTTAGCAAGGTTGTTATTAATGATGACGATATGCAAGTGAATGGATATCAATTAAATTCCGGTCTTGGCAGATCTTACTCTTTGGAAGGAATAACTAATGTACAGTGCAATAATAAAAAAGAATTTTGACAGATCATATGTAAGATGGTGGCCTAGATATGCGTACCATTATACAGATATCAGTAATGCTGTTGGGATTTTAACATCCGGTAGAATTTATAGCAGAATAAACGCCGGTAATTTGAAATTGATGAAAAATGATAATGCAAGCAGACAGGTAATTGACATGACGAGTCCGGAAATTACTTCGTATGTAAGATTTTATTTTCGGCCGTTAACACCAACACAGTTTCATAATGAAGGATTTAAACATTATAAACTCAGATATGATGGTGATACAAATGCAAATGTTCCAGTACCGGTGTTTCTTATTTTTGATCTCAATAAGTTGTTAAGTGATCCGAATACACAATTTTCAGGAAGCAGTCAGGCGGGATATGGTACAACGATGCATAATTCCGTTTCTGATTTTGAAAAGTTGGATTTTGACAGAATTTACGGAGGGGGAGTTCCTTTAAAAGAGGATGTAGCATACAGACATGCGGAAATAGTTTGTCATGAGTATTATGAAATAGATAAATCTATTGTTGGCATAGCGTGCAGAAATGAAGTTGAGAAACAGACTTTGTGCAATATGCTTTGGGAGAAAAATCATCGTACTTTTTATAAGTACAAAGAAATGATAAAAGTTATGAAAGAGGATATGTTTGAAAGCAATGGCTTGTTCATTTCTGATTGTGATTATAACGGAGATTCTCTGGGGATAAGATTTTCGAATACAAAAAGTAAGAGAGATTATTTATATAGAGCTATGCGACAAAATCCTGAAATAGACATTGATTCGCTACAAGTATCAATGAGGATTGTGTTTGATTGGATGACCAGAAATGGTGGACTTTATCATCGTGAGATTACCAGAAATATAGATTATAACGATACTCAAACAATAGTAGTATCTAAGATTCCGATTATTCGCGGAGCTAAAGAGCTTTGGGTAAGAATTGATATTGAAGAGAAAAATATGAGTTTTTTGAAATATCAGCTTGGTGCAGGTGAGGTGCTGTAATTTATAATGCGTTCTATAGATTATGCATGACAAAGTTAAGCATACACTGTAAGATGAAATGGTGAAATCATACTGAAACAAGGGTAATAAAAATGTCAAAGAAATTAAACGGAACGGTTATAGTTACATACAGATGCAATGCGCGTTGCAACATGTGCAACAGGTTCAAGGCGCCGTCGAGACCTGAGGATGAGATATCGATTGAGACGATAAAAAAGCTCCCGGAGATGTATTTTACCAATATTACAGGCGGAGAGCCTTTTATTCGTGAAGATATAAAGGATATAGTAAGAGAGCTTAGGAAGAAGAGTGACAGAATAGTTATATCGACCAACGGCTTTTTTACCGACAAGATAATTGACTTGTGCAAGGAGGTTCCCGATATCGGTATCCGCATTTCAATCGAGGGACTTGAGCAGACGAATAATGAGATCAGAGGACTTCCGGATGGCTTTAACAGAGGCTATACGACACTTAAGAAGCTTCGCGAGATGGGAATGAAGGACGTGGGATTCGGTATGACGGTGCAGGACAGGAACGCACCGGATCTTTGCGAACTTTATAAGCTTTCGGATGAACTTGACATGGAGTTTGCGACAGCGTCACTTCATAACAGTTTCTATTTTGTCGAAGCAAAGAATATAATCAAGGACAGACCGATGGTTGCGCAGAATTTTGAAAATCTGGTCAATATGCTCCTTAAATCAAACAGTCCCAAGAAGTGGTTCAGAGCATACTTTAATCACGGGCTTATAAATTATATTTACGGGCAAAAGAGGCTTCTGCCCTGTGATATGAGTTTCGATACATTCTTTATCGATCCCTACGGAGATGTTATGCCGTGTAACGGAACAAAGGATAAGGAAGTTATGGGTAATCTGAATGATCAGACTTGGGATGAATTATGGAACAGCGAGCAGGCTGAGCGTGTGAGAAAAGTTGTGAGATGTTGTGACAGGGACTGCTGGATGATAGGATCTGTTTCTCCCGCTATGCACAAATATATTTGGGTTCCCGCATGGTGGGTTATCCGTCACAAATTCAAGGCGCTGTTTATGAAGAAGCCTTATTCAATGTATGAGCTTAAAGTCGTTCGCGATTATAGGGATGGCAAGGTGTCCAAGGAGGAACTCGATAAGTGCAGTACTTGTGACTTTAATGCGGTTGCCAATAACGGACTTAAGGATTGCGGCGGATGTGGTTGCGATAAATAATAGCTTAGGAGATTCACACATATATAATGAATAATTATAAAAAACAAAGGTTTCCTGTAAAAAGAATATTTATTTTGGACGAGACAGCTCTTTTACTGTCCTGGTTTTCGGCATTCATAATAAGATATGGCGAGCTGGCGACAAAATGGTATGAAATGTTCGACGGACTGTACGTTTCGGTTGTTGTTATTTGCTGTATCTTACAGGTAATCGTGTTTTTGTTATATGACTGCAGAAAAGATCATATATTTTTGCAGGATCCGTTTGAGAATCTGATGTCGGTCCTTACAGGAAAATGTGCGATCATTATATTTTTATTGATGTATCTGTATGCCATGAAAAGTGACTCTTCAAGAATTGTTATAGGTTTGTTTTTTGCTCTTGGCATCTTTTATTCCTATATTTTCAGGATGCTATACAGGAAAAAGAACAAGGAAAGATTTCTTTCTATGGGAGACAGAAAGACTTTCAAAGTTACGCTTCCTGTTACGGATATTGTTGATATCATTGAGAAATATTATGTATCCGGCTGTGACGATATGCTGCTTATCGGAGCTGAAAAAAATGATGAGTCGGCAAAAGAGCTTCTGAAAGAGGCGGAAAGGCGCGGAATACGTACATATATTGCTCTTGACTTAAATAAGTATAATGTACGATCCGGAATAGTAACCGATGTAGATGACTATGCATCAATTCCTGCATCTGTGCGAAGCGAACGCTTTGATGTGTTTGGGATAAAATATGCGGTTGCAAGGACGGAAGAAGCAGTCTTTCATGTGCTTACTCATTTAGAAGAACTTTCGGGAAAATATATCTGTTTTTCCAATGTGCATACTTCCGTTATGGGAAGGGAGAATCCTGAGTACAAAGAGGTTCTTAACAGCTCGGCATTTACTTTTGCGGACGGTAATCCTATAGCAAAGCTTCAGCAAAAAGAAGGATATATCGGAGCTGAAAGAGTTGCGGGGCCTGATTTCATGGAGCACATGTTCAGAGATACAACGGATGGAAGTGTGTCACATTATTTCTACGGATCGTCGGAAGAAACAATTAAGGAACTTCGCAAGAACCTTCTTGAAAGATATCCCGGGATAAATATTGCCGGAATGTATTCGCCTCCTTTCAGGGCTCTTTCCGAAGAGGAAGATAAAGCGGATATTGAGATGATAAATTCATCGGGCGCAGATATAGTCTGGATAGGACTTGGCGCACCCAAGCAGGAAAAATGGATGCTTGCGCATAAGGATAAAATAAACGGCGTTATGATGGGTGTCGGTGCAGGCTTTGATTTCCACGGAGGAACAATTAAAAGAGCTCCTGTCTGGATCAGGAAGATTGGATTTGAATGGCTTTACAGACTTTTTCAGGATCCCGAGCGACTTTTTAAGCGCTACTTTGTGACCAACACAAAGTTTATTTGCTATTTGATAAAGGATTCTTTTAGCAAAAAGAAAAAATAATAAGGACAAAAACATATGACTGAATTAAAGATAAGAATGCAGAGAATGCTTTTGGGACTACATGGCAAGGAAGAGATAGGTGAGAGGATATACTTACTTTTTTTTGCCATAGCGGTAGGATCGAGAGCTTTCGGCTGGTATGACGGAATGCTGCAGATCAAGGCGGTTTTCGTTATATGTGCATTCTTATTTTTGTGCAAACTATTGGTTACAGGACACACTGCAAAGGAATATGCGGTTATTGGGACGCTTATGCTTGTTGCGGGGCTTGTATATTATCATACGGGGCACAAAGGTCTTATAGAGTGTTTCATGATGATGCTCGGAATGAAAAAAGTTGAGACCAAAAAAGTGATCGGATGTGGGGCGCTGGTTGCGGGGCCTCTTATTCTTTTCAGGATCTTTACGGGAGCATTCGGACTTGCGGCTGAGAAATACTATCCACAGACAAGGGACGGAGCGGGAACAATGTTCAGGCATGCTTTCGGATACGCTCATCCCAACACACTTCATATGAACGCGATAATGCTCACAATGATGAGCATATATCTTGTTACGGTTTGGCTTAAGGGGAAAGAAAATGCGAAGCGCCTTCTGTTCATGGCTTCGCTGGCGGGGGTTATGTTCAATCTGTATGTCTTTCAGTATTCGGGCAGCAGGACGGGCGTGCTTGCATGCGTGGTTTATGTTACGGTAAATTTCTATCTTTTTTCTGTAAAGAAAATGAGATTTTTTGAAAAAATCGTAAGTTATGCGGCATTTCCTGTAACGGCTTTTATTTCTATCGTGCTACCGCACATACTTCCCGATAAGCTCTTTGACTTTTTTAACGGCAAAATATTTAATACAAGATTTGCGCTCGCAAAATATTTTTGGAGTAATAACAGTTTATCGTTGTTTGGAACAAGGCTGATAAATCCTGATGAGAGTTACAGAACCTACGGGATTGATATGTCGCAGTTATATCTGTTTTTGCAGCTTGGAATAGTGGCTTTTGCTGTTATGTTTGTGCTTACGACATTTCTTATGAACAGGTGCATCGCAAATGACAGAAGAGAAGAGATAGCAATCATGATAGCAATGCTGTTTATAGGAATCTGGGAACCTCTTTTGTATAATCTTTCTGCAAAGAATTTCACATATGTGTTCATGGGAAGTGCGATATATGAATTCTTAAGCCGTGCCGATGCGGCTAAAGAGGATGATTGTGTGGCCGGAGGCGTGACTGACAAACCTTATGTCGTAGCTTTGATAAAACGTATCGCGATAGGGGCTTTGGCAGGAGCTGCTATGGCGGTTATCTATGTTGCGCTTACCAATGAACCCACCGCTTTATATGGCGCAAGAGAAAGAGATGAAAGCAATAAGAGTCTTGGAATGACGCCGGAGTATTATACATCTGAAGAGATAGATGATTTCAGGAAAAAAGGCGATATTGTTCTTGACTATGCGGGCGAAGATAAGCCTATGTACAAATATGATGAGACGCTTGCTGTGGGAGAGTACAGGAAGAAGATCATGAGCGTCGGCGTTTGGACCGGAATACTCGCTTTTTCTGCATGTTGCGGAGTTGGCGCGGTTCGAAAGAAAAAAGACAATATCGGGTGATACGCCATAGCATGAGTGAATGAACATAAAATAGAGTGATTATTATGAAATCATGCTATAATGGTTCAGTATGAGTAATAAAAATAAAACATTTCAAACGTACATGCTTTGGCTGATAGATATGGCATGTATCATAATTTCATATGTGCTTGCATCATGGCTTAGATACAGCGATTTTATGATGAAAGTATTTTGGGGCAGATTCACGAATCTTGAAGGTTACGGAGATAAGACAGAGCATTATCTTGTATGTGTTGTCTTTCTCCTGTTTTGTGTTGTCTACTCTTTTCTTGCGGACTGGAACAGAGACTTTGCTGTAAGAGGATACATCAGAGAGTTCTTTTCTATTGTGAGATTTATGACAGTGATGCTGGTTGCGTCTTCTGTTGTTATATTCTTCTTTACCTGGGGAAAGAGCGTATCCAGACTTTTTATTTTGATATTTGTATTTCTTGATATTCTTATGACTTATTTTGCAAGAATAATATTCAAGGATATATTCAGGAAATATATTTCAAGTGATAACAACGCGGTTCGTGTAGTAGTTGTAGCCGAGAGGAATCTTATGGAAGATACCGTTCGCAAATTGATCGATAATGCGGGCAATCTGGGATATAAGATTGTAAGGGCTTATGCAGCGGATGCAAAAGAGGAAAGCATGGGCGGAATAAGTGAAGAAAACGCAGACACGCAGAAATCATCAAGTGATTCGTGGTACATAGAAGGCATACATGTCCATGACGGGATAAACAATCTTACGTCGCGCCTTATAACGGATCCTTTCGATGAAGTGTTCATCAATACTCCCAATATTCCGCAGAAGGATATGAAAGATATTATTCAGGGATTTGAGGAGATGGGGATCACTACTCACTATAATCTTGAACTTCCCGGATTTGGCAAGGCAAATACGCAGTTTGACGATTTCCTTGATTATTCGGTTCTTACGTATTCGATGAACAGAACAAGCTATAAGCGTCTTTTTATAAAAAGAGGACTTGATATACTTGGCGGATTTGTGGGACTTATCATTACAGGCATTGTGACAATTTTTCTTGCGCCTGCGATAATGATCGATTCAAAGGGACCTGTTTTCTTTTCTCAGACCAGAATTGGAAAGAATGGAAGGCGTTTCAAGATATACAAGTTCAGGTCAATGTATATAGATGCCGAGGAGCGCAAGAAGGAACTTGCCGACAAGAACGAAATGAGCGGACTTATGTTCAAGATGAAGGACGATCCCAGGATTACCAAGGTCGGAGCCTTTATCAGAAAGACAAGCCTTGACGAGCTTCCGCAGTTTCTCAATATCTTAAAAGGTGAGATGAGCCTTGTCGGTACAAGGCCACCTACGGAAGAAGAGTTCAAAAATTACAACGAACATTACAGAAGAAGACTTTCCATGACTCCGGGGCTTACCGGACTTTGGCAGATAAGCGGAAGAAGTGATATCACTGACTTTGATGAAGTGGTTAAGCTTGATCTTGAGTATATAGATAACTGGAGCCTTACCGAGGATATCAGGATAATTTTAAAGACTGTTTATGTCGTGCTCTTTGGAAGAGGGGCAGAATAATTAAGGAGATTTAAAGTGCTTGCGAGTAATATAGATCTTGGCGGAAAAAGAGTTCTTGTAACGGGAGCGGCCGGTTTTATCGGAGCGAACCTTGTACTTGAACTTATAAGAAGATATAAAGATACAGGTGTTTCTGTTCTTGGAATAGACAACATGAACGATTACTACGATGTAGGGATCAAAGAGGACAGACTTAAGAAGATTGATGAGCTCACAGGCGGAGATTCTAAGCTTTTTACACTTGTAAGAGGAAGTATTTCCGACAGAAGCGTTATAGATAAGATCTTTAAAGAGTTTAAGCCTGAAGTTGTAGTTAATCTTGCGGCTCAGGCGGGTGTCAGATATTCAATCGAAAATCCCGATGCGTATATCGATTCCAATATTATCGGATTCTACAATATTCTTGAAGCATGCAGACATTCTTATGATGAGGATGTGGTTGACGATTCATACAAGGGCGTTCTTCATCTTGTATATGCTTCAAGTTCGAGTGTTTATGGAAGCAACAAGAAGATTCCTTACAGTGTGGAAGATCAGGTTGATAATCCTGTATCTCTTTATGCTGCGACCAAGAAGTCAAACGAGCTTCTTGCGCACGCTTATTCAAAGCTCTACGGTATTCCTTCAACGGGGCTTAGATTCTTTACGGTTTACGGACCTGCGGGAAGACCGGATATGGCTTACTTTGGATTTACAAATAAGCTTGTAAAGGGCGAGACTATAAGGATCTTTAACTTCGGCAATTGTAAAAGAGATTTCACTTACGTCGATGACATCGTTGAAGGCATCGTGAACGTTATGAAGAAGTCTCCCGATGAAAATGAAAACGGTGTAAAGTACAAGGTTTATAACATCGGAAACAACGATCCCGTCAATCTTTTGGACTTTGTCGATATTCTTCAAAAAGAACTTATATCTGCGGGAGTTCTTCCAAGTGACTATGATTTCGAGGCACACAAAGAACTTGTGCCTATGCAGCCGGGCGACGTTGAGATTACATATGCCGATGTGACGGCTCTTGAAAACGATTTTGGATTTAAGCCTTCAACTTCGCTTGCGGAAGGACTTAGGAATTTTGCAAGGTGGTACAAGGAATATTACGGTTAAGGACAGACGAAAACTATGTTTAGTTACAAACTTCCTTTTTTGAAAAAAGAAATAACGATAAAAGAACTTAGCGTCTTTTTTACAGTTTTGTATGTGATCGGAATAGTTCCGATGCTGATCATGGGCTTTTTTGATTATCCGAGTGCCGATGATTTTTCGATGATGCTTCAGCCGCATCAAAAGTTTGTGCAGACCGGAAATATTTTTGCTGTTATATGGGCAGCGGTGGAAAAGGCGGTATATCTTACTCTTAATTATGAGGGCTATTTTTTCTCAAGTTTTTTGACTGCAATGGGACCGAATGCGTACGGAGCAAAGTTTTATTTCCTTGTTCCGTTCATAATCCTGGGAATGCTCACATTTGGCATCTGTTATTTTTTCAATGCGCTTTTTGTCAAGGTTTTTAAGGCCGATAAATATCTTTCGAATACTACTTCGATGATAACGCTTATTATGATGACTCAGTTTATAAGTGCATCAGAGATCAGAGCCGAAGCGTTCTATTGGTACTGCGGTGCTGTAAATTACACTTTTACGTTTGGAATGGCATTTTTCTGGTTGGGACTTTTGATCGGATGCGTGTACGAAGACAATGACAAGAAGAAAAAGCAGAGATTCGTATGGGCGTGCATCTGGGGATTCTGTCTGGGCGGAGCAAATTATATGACTGCTCTTGAACTTGCCATTTGTTCGTTCCTTCTGATAGTTATAAGAGTATTGTCAAAGAAGAATGTTATTACTTTGCATGATGCGGATGAAAAGATGATCGCGAGTTTTAAGCTTTTGATCGTTCCTGCCGTCTTTAATCTTGTCGGATTTATGTGTTCTTGCTTTGCTCCCGGCAATAAGAACAGGGAGGCTGAAATTTCGGAGCATTACGGCGCGGTTAAATCAGTGCTTTTATCGCTCTATTCTACTTTTGATGTTATTATAGATAAGATGATGAGGTGGGAAACTATAGTGTTTCTGCTTATTCTTGTTCCGATTTTTTGGAAGATGGGACAGAACATAAAATATAGATTCAGACATCCGTTTGTATTTACTGTTTTTGCATACGGAATGATCTCTGCAAATCTTACGGCGCCGCTTTACGGAGTCGGAAATTTTGAGTCGGGAAGAATGAGTGGTCTGGCATGGATGGATTTTGTGGCATTTGCGGTTCTTACGATCTTTTATGTGACTTTGTGGGCAAGACAGTATCTTGAGGAAAACAAAGGACTTAAGACTGATGATACCTGCGATAGATTTTCAAATTCGTCATCATCACTTATCTTGACTTTGCTTGTTATCTTGGCTTTTGGTTCGGCGCTTTGTGTTATTCCGAGCCCGCATTATTATTCTGCAACATCATGTTTATATGAACTTGCAACCGGTAATGCTGCGCGATATGCAGCCGAAAATAAAGAGAGATTCAGAGTATTAAATGATCCATCTGTGGACGTTGCAGTATTGAGAGAGTTTACAGATGCACCGGATATTTTGTTTTTTGCGGATATAGACGATCCGGGTAACGGTAATTATTGGATAAATCTTAAGATGGCAGAGTATTACAACAAGAAAGAGATAATACTTAAGAGGAAATGATATGAGAAGTGACTTTGACGAGAACTATAAAGTTCTTGAATTTAAAGAGTTCGGAGATGAGAAGGGAAACCTTGTAGTTGCCGAAGGATCGGGATTTGACATTCCTTTTGATATCAGAAGAGTTTTCTATATATACGGATCTGAGAGGGATATCAAGAGAGGCAATCACGCCAACAGATATACAAGGTTTGTGCTTATAAACGTAAGCGGAAGCAGTAAGGTCCTTATCGATGACGGCAAGAAGAGAGAAGTTGTGGCTCTCGATAAGCCCAGAATGGGACTTTATCTCGGACCTATGGTGTGGAAAGAGATGTATGATTTTTCACCCGATTCGGTTCTTCTTTGTCTTGCAAGCGAACATTACATCGAGAGCGAGTACATTCGCGACTATGATGAATTTATAAAAGAAATTAATGGGTAAAAGATATTATGAGTAAACTTTCTATTGTTATTCCGGTTTATTACAACTCGGATACACTGGAGCTTTTATATGACGATCTCAAAGAAAAAGTTCTCGGTAAGCTTGAGGAATATGAGATAGTTTTTGTTGATGACGGATCGGGAGACAATTCCTGGGAAATCATCAACAAGATTGCCGCTATGGACAAAAATGTTGTTGCGACAAAGCTTTCAAGGAACTTTGGTGAGCATGCGGCGCTTCTTGCGGGACTTTCCGTATGTACCGGTGACTGTGCCGTTACCAAGCAGGCCGATCTTCAGGAAGATTCAACGCTTATCCTTGAGATGTACGAGAGCTGGAAACGCGGCAATAAGGTTGTTTTGGCTATCAGAGGCTCGAGGGATGAAAATGCCGTTAAGAAGTTTTTTGCAGGCTGCTATTATTGGCTTGTAAGAAAGACTATCAACAAAGACATGCCTCAGGGCGGATGCGACTGCTATCTTGTGGACAGACAGGTAATAAAGGTGCTTGAGATGATGGATGAAAAAAATTCATCTCTTACACTTCAGGTTATGTGGGTAGGCTTTAAGACAGAGAAAATCTACTTTCACAGAAAAGACAGAGAAGTCGGTAAATCCCGCTGGACCCTCGGAAAGAAGATAAAGCTCGTTGTCGATTCAATGATGAGCTTCTCCTACTTCCCGATAAGATGCATGGCGACGGTAGGATTTGTATTTGCGTTGTTATCGCTGATAGGTATCATACTTACCATAAAAGAAAAGCTTACAACAGGAACCCCGATACTTGGATACGCATCTCTTATGAGCGTTGTCCTTTTCGGATTCGGACTTATTTTTATCATGCTCTCAATGCTTGGTGAATACATCTGGCGTACACTTGAGGAATCACGTAAGCGCCCTCCGTTCATCATCGACGAAGTACACCGCTCACAAGACGATAAGGGTGAGAAGTGATTTTTGCGCATGAAAAAATTAAGAACAAATGGAATGTAGTTACTAAGTGAATATGTTGAAACCATATCTATGTAAATATTTGCACGAGTTGATGATTTCCAAGATGAAATATCAGAAAAAAAGTCGAATGCTTTGAATGACCATGAAATGAGACTTTTTTTCTGATATGAATCTATGGAAATCACAACGAGGAAACATTTACATAGATATGGTTTCAATATTTGAACTCAGTAACGGAAAGGCACCATCAAAGTATGGAAAAGATAATGCAGGGCCGTATGGACCGCGGCTATTTCAGATATCAGAAAGAGTATGAAGAGAAGGCTCTCGAGGTTCTTCGCTCGGGATGGTACATACTTGGAAAAGAAGTTGAGAAGTTCGAGGAAGAGTTTGCCTCTTACGTGGGAACAAAGCATTCTGTCGGAGTTGCAAACGGACTTGACGCTCTCTGGCTTGCTTTCAGAGTTCTGGGAATAGGAAAGGGCGATGAAGTCATCGTTCAGGGCAATACGTACATAGCAAGTGTAATGGGAATAACAATAAATGACGCTACGCCCGTGTTTGTTGAGCCGGATGAATATTATCAGATCGATGCAGATAAGATTGAAGAGAAGATAACGGACAAGACTAAGGCTATTCTTGTTGTTCATCTCTACGGTCATGCCGCAAACATGGATAAGATCTGTGCTATCTGCAAGAAACACAACTTAAAGCTTGTTGAAGACTGTGCACAGTCTCACGGAGCAAAATATAACGGCAAGATGACGGGATCTTTTGGTGACATCGGATGCTTTTCTTTTTACCCGTCCAAAAATATGGGAGCTTACGGAGATGCCGGCGCGATAACAACTGACGATCCGGAACTTGCGAGACTTGTTAAGATATACAGAAATTACGGTAGTGAAAAGCGCTACTACAACATGGTAGTCGGTGCGAATTCAAGACTTGATGAGCTTCAGGCAGGGCTTCTTAGAGTTAAGCTTGCTCATATGGACGAGATAACAAAAGAAAGAGAAGAACTTGCGAACTACTACACTGCGGGAATCGACAATCCCAAGGTGATAAAGCCGTCTGTTTCAGATAATGCAACCTGCGTGTGGCATCAGTTTGTACTTAGAGTTCCGACGGAAGGTGCCGGAGAAAACGGTAAAGAAGCATCTTCGGAGCGCGACAGATTAAGACAGTACCTTGAGGATAACGGCATAATGACTTTGATACATTATCCGATTCCGCCGCACATGGCACAGGCTTACGAGTACCTTAGTGTGCCCGCCGGAAGTCTCCCGATTACCGAGCGTTTTGCAAATGAAGTAATATCGCTTCCGATGTATACGGGACTTACCAAAGACGAGCAGGATAGAGTCATCGCCTGCGTAAATTCCTTTAAATGACGGAGTATGAAATACATGAAGAAAGAACTTGCATTGGACAAATTCATAAGAAACCTTATAGATAAGTATTTATTCGAGATAGCTGTCGGATTGCTTATTCTTATTTCTGTATTTATAAGGTTTAAACTTGCGCCCAATACAGAGCTTTCTCCGGATTATAATTTTTATTATAAAGAATGGGTTGAGTTTTACAGACAAAACGGAATCATCAAGGGACTTTCAAACGCTCCCGGGGATTACTATGTTCCGTTTAACGTGATCTATGCACTGTCTTCGCTTTTTCCTTGCGAAGCATGGGTGCCGCTCAGCATTGTCCCTGCAATATGTGAATTTATATCAGCGTTTTTTATCTACAAGATTTTTTATCTTCTTACGGGAAAAAAGCGCTGCTCTGTTTTTATCGGTGTTATGACGCTCTACCTGCCCTTCGTTATTTTTGACGGAGCGCTCTGGAAGCAGGTTGATGCGGTATACACATGCTTTTTGATGATCTCGATATATAAGCTTTTAAAACAGCAATACAGGGCTTCGATTGTCTGGTATTCTGTCGCTTTTGCATTTAAGCTTCAGTCGATACTTTTCCTTCCTCTTTACCTGATAATATACATTACAGGCGGATTTAACGGCCCTGCCGATGAGGGAAAAGAGCTTCCTAAAAAGACGCCCTTCAGTATCCTTGAGTTTTTGTGGATTCCCGTTGTTTATCTTATTGCGGGACTTCCGGAAGTTCTTGCAAAGCATGGGCTTAGGGCGACATATTTTGCATACCTTGAGCAGACGGGTGAACTTGATTCTGAAGGATACGGAATGGTATCTTTTTTCCCTAATATTTATAACTGGGGGTTCGACGATCATTACAAGCTCCTTTCGACGGCTGCTGTGATGGTTCTTGCGGCAGTGCTTATTGTCATCGCGGTTTTTTGTTACAAATTCAGGGAAAAGATAGACAGAGATCTTGTCCTTTACCTTGCGATATGGACATCTTGGACTTGCGTTATCCTTCTTCCCGGAATGCATGAGAGATATGATTATGCGATGCTTATACTTCTTACTCCCTTTGCGATAATGGTGAGAAAGAAGATAATGCCTTTCATGCTGGTTGCCAATATTTGCTCATTGATAGTTTACGGTATTACACTGTTTGGGGCAAAAATAATAGATATTGCCTATGTTTCGGTGTTTTACGTTGCTTCATATTTATTTGTTACCGCTGATATCATCGGTCTTTTAAACGGAGGTAATGAGAGAAGTGAAGCTTAAAAAAGCCTTTAATATGGCAATTTGTGCATGCCTTCTTATCGGTGCGGTGCTGATCCTTGGATGCAGTATTTTTACAACAATCTATTACAAGATGCATCAGGAGAATGACAAGCTGTACTTTAAAGCAGAGAATATCCCGCTTCTTGTTATATCTGTCGGGCTGAGTCTGCTTGTCTTTTATATTTTTAAGAAAAAAGAGATTTTTACAAAAAACAAAAAGCTTATGGCAATCGGACTTTTGTTTTGTATTTTGTATTGCCTTATACTAATATTTTCGATAAAGCCGATGCCGGTCAATGATTCAGGTCTTCTGGATGCTCACATAAACAGCTTTGTGAGAGGTGATTATTCTCAGCTTACGGAAAAAGGCGGTTATCTTTATACCTGGCCTTTTCAGCTAGGATACGTGTTTTTCGGCGAGTTTATGACAAGGGTTTTCGGCTCGGGAAATTATCTGGCGTGGAATCTTGCACAGCTTATATCAATTCTTTTTACAATGTATTTTCTGGATAAGATCTGCATGGAGTGTTTTGAAGATGCTGAAATATGCGGTATTATGTCGCTTTTATCCATGGGAGCATTGTTTTTTTACAATTATGTGACTTATATTTACGGCGATATTCTCAGCATGGGACCGCAGACTTTGGCTCTTTATCTGATGATAAGATATATGAAAACGGGAGAGCAGAGGTACGGACTTGGATCGGGACTGTCGATTTCCATCGGTGTCATGCTCAAAACCAATTGTGAAATTGCTGTAATTGCGCTTATAATGATACTGTTTATTAATGGTATCGGCTCAAAAAGCGATGATGCAAAAGTGAATTTTAAAAACAGAGTGATTGTCGCGCTATGTATGCTGGTTTTTGTGTTCGGTCAAAAGGCATACATAAATAACCACTACATGAAGGTTACGGGGCTTGAAGAAATACCCAAAGGCAATCCTTCCGCGGCGCATATAGCAATGGGCCTTCAGGAAGACGGCGGCTTGGAACCCGGTTGGTACAACGGATATAATTATCGCGTTTTTTCTGAAAACGATTATGATACGGAACTTACGAAAAAAGCGGCTACAGCGAAGATCGGGGAGAGGTTGGATCTTTTTGCACACCATCCTTTTTATGCCGCAAGATTTTTTACAAGGAAATATATAACCCAGTGGGCCGATCCTGTTTGTATATCAACGCAAAATCTTGATTATGTGAGCAGGCATCATGAAATATCGGCTTTGGGAAATAGTATTGTATTTGGCGTCGGAAGTACGGTTTTGGCATGGATCATGAATGTTTTTATGACGCTCTGTTATTTGGGCGTAGTGGTATATCTTGCGGGAGTTCTGAGGAAAAGGTATGTTTCGGACTATGAGATGCTGATGTTACTGTTAATCTTTGGTGGAATGGTTTTTCACGAATTATGGGAAGGGTCCTCGCGCTATGCAATGAGATATTACATTTATCAGCTTCCTTTTGCTGCGTGCGGATTAAAGGTGCTACTTGGACTTATTCATGAACATAAACTCAAAAAAATATGATACTCCGGATGAGAGGAGAGACGGGCTGTTTGCATTTTTCTGGTGCCTTATTACAGGTGCGGTGATAATGACGATATGCTCAAGATCGTCTTTCCTGTATGCCTTTAATATATGGGATGATTCCAACAGCTATTTTACCGTCGGAAAGAGTATGCTTAGCGGAATGGTGCCTTACAGGGATCTTTTCGATCAGAAGGGAATCTTTCAGTACAGTATTTACATGTTGGCTTCTCTTATTTCAAGAACGACGTTTCTTGGGGTGTACATAATTGAGATATTTGCATGTACGATGGTTCTTTTGGCGGCCTTGAGGATCATGCAGGTTTACTTAAGATCGGTTTCGATGCCGTATATTCTTACGCCTGTTTTCGGAATGACAGTTTATACGTCAAGGTGCTTTTACTGGGGCGGAAGTGCGGAGGAATTTCTTTTTCCTTTTATCATGTGGGGAATGTATATTTCCGTGAAGCATTTTAAGGAAAACTATCCTGAACCTATGAGATACAAAAGAGTTCTTGCGGGTGGAATACTTGCGGGATTTGTTTTCCACATCAAGTTCAATTCGTTGGGATTTTTCTTTGCATGGATGGCGATGGTGTTTTTTGCGGACATCATCGGAGCAAAGGCTGTAAAAAAAGCTTTTATGAGCTGCTTTGTTTTTCTTGGCGGAATGGCGGTGACATTTATACCGGGACTTGTATATTTTGGACTGAATAATGCGATCGTCGATTGGGGACGCGTATACATCTACGAGAATGTTTTCGGATACTCGAAAAAGCTGTCTTTTGCTGAGAGAATGGCCGTTATTTACGATAAGATGACGGATCATATTTACGATAATAAATTGGTATATTTGACTATTTTTATAGGTGCGCTATACTTTACTTTGGCTCTTGTATTTTCTTTTATTCCGGAAGATAAATACAAGATCGTAAAAAGAGATATAGTTGTAATTCCGCTTAAAGTTGTGGAATATGTCAATATAGCCATGCTTTTGGGATTCCTTATTCTGATCATTTTCATCGGAGGAGTCAGCATAACATATTACCCGTTCCCTATAAATGGTTTTGTGGTGTTCGGATTTGTAGCCATAGGATATTTGATCGAAGGTTTGTATCTTAAGCTTAAGCGAAGCGGTTTTGAAGACGAACTTACGAGGCAGGCGGGGGCGGTTATGCTTGCGGTACTGCTTGTTGCGGGAATTATGGCTTACAATATCTCGCCGAATGTTCCGTATATGAAAATTGCGAAGAACGATCTTTGGCTCTATCATTTCCGTGATTATGTGCTTTCGAGCGGAATAGAGAATCCGAAGATCATAAATGAGAACGGCTTTGATGCGGGGCTATATACTGTGACGGATACATTGCCGGTATGCTATTATTTTCAGACACAGACTGTAAATGAAGAGCATATGCAGAAGGTTCTTGAGGAACAAAAGAGATTCACACATGAAAAGATTGTTGATTTTGTGATATCTGTCAACAGGCCTGCAGAGGGTGTCGCTGATTACGACCTTGTAATGCAGGAGGATTTTATCGATCCATGGGATCCGGATCAGACGGCTACATACTATCTGTATCAGAAAAAGGCTGAGTGATCGGCTGAGTAGTAAGGAGATTTTTTGATGCCTATAAGAGTAAACAGTTTTATGGGAAAATTTGGATGGTTTGCGAGAAAGCATTTTCCGATGCTTGCAAGTGACGCATACCTTAAATTGCAATTTTTTACCAGAAGTAAATCCCAGAAGGCATATTGTGATTACTTCCTTAATTCAAAGGAAGTTCCCATGCCGAATGTGGTAAATATTGAGACAATAAACAGATGCAATTCAACCTGTGCATTCTGTACAGCCAATGTTCATGCCGAGTGCAGGCCGCTTGCAAAGATTGACGACGATCTTTATAAGAATATCATCGACCAGCTTGCAGACTGGGGATACAAGGGACATCTTACACTGTACGGAAATAACGAGCCTCTTCTTGATACCAAGATTGTTGAGAGGCATAAATATGCGAGGGAAAAACTTCCGGACAGCTTTATTTTCATGTCTACAAACGGACTTATTCTTACCATTGATAAGGTAAAAGAGGTTGCTCCTTATATCAATCAGCTTATCATCAACAACTATTCGATGGAGATGAAGCTTCATAAGAATATTCAGGAACTTTATGATTATGTAAAAGCCCATCCCGATGAATTTAAGGATCTCGATATCCAGATTCAGATGAGATATCTTCAGGAAGTTCTTACAAACAGGGCAGGAAGTGCGCCGAATAAGAAGGCGACGGAGAAGGTTATTAAAGAGACCTGTCTTCTTCCTTTCACGGATATGTGGATCATGCCTAACGGCAAGATGGGACTTTGCTGCTGTGATAATTTTGAGACTACGGATTTTGGCGATCTTACCAAGATGAGCCTTAAGGAAGCGTGGGGAAGTCCTCAGTTCCAGGCGGTAAGGAAAAATATTGCAGAGGGAAGACAGAACTATCCTTTCTGTAAGCATTGTGACTTTATCGATGCGGGCTTCCGTATGCAGATTGTCAATGCAATTTTAAGAGGTGATCAGGACGCTGCAAATAAGCTTGGCGGTCATGAGAGAATGAAGATCGGTAATAAGAATAACGAGGATGACAACATCAAATAATCGTCGGCGTTGAGGGGAAGTTGACAAAATGAAACTCTTGAAAAGTCGTTTTGTTATATTTGCAGTTCTTTTGTTTATTCTGAGTGTTTCAGTTTTTTATTGTGCCATTGGTGAGAACAGCTATATAGGGGTTCATGACAACATGGACCTCTTTATTGCTCAATTTGCTATGCTGAGAAACACCGGCACTTTTTTTTCGCACGGAGTCAGTGCTCCTTTTCTTGGTGGTGTGTCTAGGGATGTGCTTCCGGGTGAGGCTTCTTTGTATACAGTTCTGTATATGATATTTTCACCGTTTACAGCCTATATAATTGGATATGTTTTAAAGATTGTTATTGCGATTTTTTCCTGTGTGCTTTTGTTTGCGGATTGCACGATTCTTTCGGGTAAAAAAAGTAATGCAAAAGAATGTAGTGTAAATGCTTCATTTTTTGACCATGCAAGATTTTGCCTGAAGGAAGAATATGCGCCGGAACTTAATCTGTCTGTGGGAGTGGGATTTTTGTACGGAGTTTTGAACCTCTTTCCGGCGTTTGGGATTTCTTTTGCCTCGATTCCGCTTATAATCTATCTTCTCAGAAGGTTGTATTTAACGGAGAGAAGTGACAATCCCAAGAAGATTCGGAAAATGGCCGAGTATATCATGCTTATTTTCTGTTATCCGTTTGTATCATATTTTTCATATTTTGGTTTCTTTATTTTGGGATATCTTTTTATAGGAATCATATGGTTGTGGATAAGGGATAAAAGACCGAGCATTGGGCTTGTCGCGGCACTTGCGGCACTTTCACTCGGGTTTGTTGCCTTTGAATACAGACTGTTTGGAATTATGCTCTTTTCCGATGTTACAACGATCAGGGATACGATGGCACAAAGCTATGTTCCGGTAGCTGAACTGCCTGCGCTTATTCTCGACGTGTTTGTAAACGGAATGATGCATGCGGAGGATTGCCACAAATTTTTCGTGATGCCGGTATGTCTCCTGTATCTGGTCATTTTAAACGCCGGATATGTTTATAAAAAGAATTTCAGGGGAATCTTTACGGATGTGTATAATCTCTGCGCGTTGATCCTTCTATTTAACGCGGTTGTTTACGGTATATATTTTATCAGGGAAGTTAATGATGTTTTTGCGGTGATCGTTCCGCCGTTAAAAGGTTTTCAGTTTAACAGGACGGTTTTTTTCAGCCCGTTCATATGGTGTGCAATGCTCTTTATTATTGCATACAGAATGTGCAATAAGGGGATTCTTAAGAGTGTCTTGGCATATGCTGTTATCGCGGTTTCGGTGGTGTTAGTTATCTTGACACCGACAAGGTACAATGACTTAAGGAATACGCTCTATCATGTAGTCAAAGAAAATGTCCTAAGGAATAATCTTGACGATCTTAATTACAGAGACTTCTATTCGGAGGAACTCTTTGCTGATGTTAAAAGAGCTATCGGCTATAAAGACGGTGAGTGGGCCGTTGCCTACGGAATGCATCCGGCAATCCTTGAATATAACGGGATTGCAACGCTTGACGGATATCTTGGATTTTATCCTCAGAGCTATAAAGAAGAATTTAGAAAAGTAATTGCGCCGGCACTCTCCAAAAATCCCGGTTCGGCAGCCTATTTCGATGATTGGGGAGCAAGGTGTTATCTTTATTCGGGGACGGATGCGACGATAGTAATGGCGACGAAGAGCATGTACGGTGTTACCGACAACAATATTTATATTGATGCGGGTGAGCTTAAGAAGCTTGGATGTAAATATCTCTTTTCCCGGATTGATATATCTAATGCGCATGAAGAAGGTCTTTTTCAGGTCGGTGAGTACAGCGGGCACGGTTCTCCTTATAATATCTATGTTTACGGATTAGAATGAGAGAAGCATTTTCCCGGATAGTGGAAAAGTGGTATGATACAGAAATACACGTATTATTTTGAAAAAAGAGGTTTAAATCATGAACATAGTTTTATTATCCGGTGGATCCGGAAAACGTCTTTGGCCTTTGTCCAACGACATCAGAAGTAAGCAGTTTATCAGAATATTTAAGACTGAAGATGGCGAGTATGAATCCATGCTTCAGCGTATGTATAGAGGAATCAGGGAAGTTGACGGTGATGCCAATGTCACCATAGCTACATCTAAGAGCCAGGCGTCAGCTATCAATAATCAGCTTGGTGAGGCGGTGGATCTTTCAATCGAGCCTTGCAGAAGAGATACTTTTCCTGCAATCGCGCTCGCGTGCAGTTTCCTTCATGATGTGAAGGGCGTTGGTGACGATGAGCCTGTTGTAGTGTGCCCTGTAGATCCGTATGTCGATAACACATATTTTAAGGCTCTTTCAGACCTGTCAGATATGGCGGCAAAGGGAGATTACAACCTTAATCTTATGGGAATAGAGCCGACATATCCAAGTGAGAAGTATGGATATATTATTCCCAAGGAAGCCGCTGATGTCAGCGAGGTTCTTGAATTTAAGGAAAAGCCTGATGCTGCTACGGCTAAGGAGTATATTGAAAAAGGTGCTCTTTGGAACGGCGGAGTTTTTGCATTTAAACTTGGCTATGTGCTTAATAAGGCGCATGAGCTTATTGATTTTAAGGATTATCAGGACTTTTTTGACAGATATGAAAACAGCAATAAGATAAGCTTTGACTACGCGGTTGTTGAAAAAGAGAATAGCATAGGAATGATGAAGTATGCGGGAAGCTGGAAGGATCTTGGAAGCTGGAATACTCTGACAGAGGCTATGCATGAGAATATTGTCGGAAATGCTGTTCTTAACGATAAGTGTGAGAATGTGCATGTATTAAACGATCTTGATGTTCCTATACTTTGTATGGGACTTAAGGATGTTGTGGTATCGGCATCTCCGGACGGAATACTTGTTTCTGACAAGGAACAGTCAAGTTACATCAAGCCCTATGTTGAGGAATTTAATCAGCAGATTATGTTTGCCGAGAAGTCATGGGGCAAATATCAGGTAATGGATGTTGAATCTGAGTCGATGACAATAAAAGTTGTTCTTAATCCGGGTCATTCCATGAACTATCACAGCCATAAGAACAGAGATGAAGTATGGGTTGTTCTCTCCGGTAAGGGCAGAACAGTGGTTGACGGAATGGAGCAGAATATTAAGGCCGGAGACGTTATTACCATGAGTGCAGGATGCAGACATACGGTTTTTGCAGAGACTGAGCTTAAGCTTATTGAGGTACAGCTTGGAAAAGATATTACCGTAGAGGATAAACAAAAATATAACCTTGAATAAATATGATATAGATGTCAAAAAAGATGAGAGATGACACATTGAAGAATTTTCCTTTTATGTTAAAGCCTGCCGCGAAGGATTATCTTTGGGGCGGCCAGAGGCTTAACGATGATTTTGGTAAAAATATAGATATGGATCCCTTGGCGGAAACATGGGAATGCAGTACGCATCCCGACGGACCGAGTGTTGTTGCGGGCGGTGAGTTTGACGGAAGACTCCTTATCGACGTTTTAAAAGAGCATTCCGAATTTCTGGGAAAGCATTGCGAGGAGCTTGGCGAACTTCCCATACTCATAAAGTTCATTGATGCGAAGGCGAATCTGTCTGTTCAGGTACATCCAAGTGATGAATATGCAAGAAAGTACGAAAACGGTCAGCTTGGTAAGACGGAGATGTGGTATGTTCTTGATGCCGTCAAGGATTCCAGGCTGATTTACGGCCTAAAATATGATTGCAGTAAAGAAGCCATCAGAGATGCCATAGAAAAAGGAGAGCTTGAGAGGCATCTTAGATATTATCCCATTAAGAAGAATGACGTTTTCTTTATCGAAGCGGGAACGATACATGCCATAGGTGCAGGCGCGCTTATTGCTGAAATACAGGAAAACAGTAATCTCACTTATAGGCTGTACGATTACGACCGTGTGGATAAGACAGGTAAAAAGCGTGAGCTTCATGTGGATAAGGCACTTGAAGTTTCAAATTTAAAGAATATAGGTGAACCGAGGCAGGCAATGAGGGTGCTTAAGTATAGCCCGGGTGTTGCGAATGAGCTCCTTAGCAGATGTAAGTATTTTGAAGTGTACAGGATGCTTATAAATACCGAAAGAAGGCAGAAGGTTACATACAGCTCTGATGAGCTTTCTTTCAGAGTTCTTTTGTGCTATGAAGGCTGTGGGAATATCAGTTATTGCACGGAAGACGGAAGGAAAGAATACATAAATATATATAAGGGAGACTGCGTCTTCGTGCCTGCTGATTCCGTGGAGCTTGTGCTTAATGGAGTTATGGAACTATTGGATGTCAGGTGCTGAGATTTAGTTTTATTGGGTCAACACCGGTAAAAATGGGATTTTGGAAAAATGATGTATATTAGGAAAGGCAAACGCCAAAGCTTGAAATCGGTTTAGAATAGCCATAACACTTGCGATTTGATACAATGGTTATGTTAGATAACCATGAACATAGTGCAGTGAAGGGGGGATAATTTTATGATTAATGAAATTATTTTCATGGAAATTAGATTATTGGGTGAATTTTGCCGGAAATATAAAATGAATCGCGCAACTGCAAATGATATCTTTTCAAAGTATGAAATATGGCAATATATAGAAGAGTGTTATGATATGTTTCATATTAATGGTGACGAGTATAATTTAAATGATATAAGCAGAATTTTAAAAAGGAAAGGAGCCATTTAGTGAAATTAAAAGATGGAATGCTTCTATTTCACGGAAGTTATACTCCGGTAGAAAAGATTGACTTGGAACGATGTGTAAAAGGAAAAGATTTTGGAAGAGGTTTTTACCTGACAAGTGATCTTAATCAGGCCAGAAATTTTATTCGGTCATCAATATAGAAAAGGCAGTTAATATCGCTATTGAGCAGCTGTTACCAGATCATCTGGTTGACCAATTTTGTTTCATTACGAAAAAGGCGATTGGATGTTTGGAATATCAGGAGGTAAGGAAATATGTCATTTGATAAGATGAATATCTGCGCTGATATGATACTTACAGATGCTATTGAAGATATGGCTGCTGAAGATAATATCTCAATTGAGGAGTCCAGAAACAGACTTTTAAATTCAAACGCATGTAAATGTCTTTACAATTTTGAATCCGGTTTATGGATGGAGGGACCGGATTATTTCCTTGATTATTACAGAAGATATGAGAAATAAAGAAAACATAGGATGGCTATCAGGCATTAGTGTCTGGTAGCTTTAAAATTTCCCCCATCTATGGTATCATTTTTCCTAGTAATTAACTGAAAATACTTATGTTGGGGAGGCATTGATGGCAAGCGTAAGTCTTAAAACAATTATTGATAAAATGAAGCTCACAAATCTTACACCGGAGCTTGATATCAAGAAGATCCGCATTATTCAGCCTGATATTAACAGGCCGGCGTTGCAGCTTGCAGGGTATTATGAACACTTCGAGGCAACCAGACTTCAGGTTATAGGTTTCGTAGAATATACATATATGGAATCTTTTTCTGATAAGGAAAAAGAGAAAATGTACAGAGAACTGCTTTCCTTTGACATACCGGGAGTTGTTTTCTGCAGGGACTTGGCTCCCGATCCTATATTTTTGAAAATCGCGGTTGAGGAGAAAGTACCGGTTCTCATGACCAAGAAGTCTACATCTGTTTTCATGGCGGAGATCATCAGATGGCTTAATGTAAAACTTGCTCCATGCATCTCAATTCATGGCGTACTTGTCGATGTTTACGGCGTAGGTGTTCTTATAACGGGTGAGAGCGGAATCGGTAAATCAGAGACTGCGATCGAGCTTATAAAAAGAGGACATCGTCTTGTGTCGGATGACGCGGTTGAGCTTAGACGTGTAAGTGAGGAGACTCTTATCGGAACATCGCCCGATATTACAAGACATTTCATTGAGATGAGAGGTGTCGGAATCATAGATGTTAAGACGCTTTATGGTGTATCAAGTGTAAGAGAGACACAGACGATCGATCTTGTCATCAAACTTGAAGAGTGGGACAAGGACAGAGAGTATGACAGATTCGGACTTGAGGAAGAATACACTGAGTATCTTGGAAACAAGATAGTTTGTCACAGGATTCCTATCAGACCCGGACGAAATCTTGCGGTAATCTGTGAATCGGCAGCAGTTAACCACAGACAGAAGCAGATGGGGTACAATGCAGCGCAGGAGCTCTACAACAGGGTTCAGAATTCACTTGCAAGAAGACGCTCGGAAGATGATGACGACGAATAATATAGAAGGAGACTTATAGAGGTAATGGGAAAATATGTATTTGGCGTAGATATCGGAGGAACAACGGCGAAGATCGGACTTCTCACAGAAGAAGGTGAGAAAGTCGAGCTTTGGGAGATACCTACAAGAAAAGAGAACAACGGAAGCAGCATTTTAAGTGATGTTGCAGAGTCGGTTAAGGCTAAGATTGCTGAGAAAAATATTGCATCCGAGGATATTATCGGAATAGGACTTGGCGTCCCCGGTGCCGTAGACGCAGATGGCATGTGTCTTCAGGCGGTAAACCTTGGCTGGTCCAAGCTCAATGTGGTAAAAGAGCTCGAATCACTCACGGGGTTTAAGGTAAAAGCAGGAAACGACGCCAACGTTGCGGCTCTTGGAGAGCAGTGGAGAGGCGGCGGACAGGGACATCAGAACATGCTCCTTGTTACACTCGGAACAGGTGTAGGCGGCGGAATCATAAACGAAGGCAAGATCTTAACAGGAGCAACAGGTTCAGGCGGGGAGATCGGACACATCCATCTTGTTGATGATGAGCCTGAAGCATGCGGATGCGGCAATCACGGTTGCTTTGAGCAGTACGCAAGTGCTACCGGAGCAGTGAGAGTGTCTAAGAGAATTCTTGCCGAGACAACAGAAGACAGCGTTCTTCGCGGCAAAGATTTTGAGTGTAAGGACGTATTTGACGCAGCAAAGAAAGGTGACAAAGTTGCCGTTAAATGCGCAGAGAAATATGGTTATTATCTCGGAAAAGGAATTGCAATCGCTTCAACTGTCGTAAATCCTGAGATCATAGTCATCGGCGGCGGAGTCTCAAAAGCGGGAGAAATGCTTTTTGACCTCCTGATGCCTTCATTTAAAAAGTATGTATTTTCAGGTTGCAGCACAGCGCAGTTTGCTCTTGCGAAGCTTGGAAATGATGCGGGAGTCTTCGGCGCAGCAAGAATGCTTCTGTACTAAAAGGAGATTTTTTTGAATAACGATTTGATAAATGCTCTGAGAGAAATTGTCTCGGAAGAAAATATTATATTGAATGAAAACATGAGCAGGCACACTACGTTTAGAACAGGTGGGCCTGCGAGCTTATTTATAAGCCCAAAAGATACAAAGCAGCTTTTGGAGGTTCTTAAGCGCCTCAGAGCTGAAGGTGCAGACTATTTTGTTCTCGGAAACGGAAGCAATCTTCTTGTATCAGATGACGGATATGACGGAGTTGTCGTATCACTTAAGAACTTTACGGATGTATCGGTAGAAAGTGACACGAGTATCAGGGCAGAGGCCGGCGCGCTTAATTCAGCCATAGCTTCTTTTGCCAGAGATAGAGAACTTACAGGCTTTGAGTTCGCTGCAGGAATCCCCGGAACTATCGGAGGTGCGATGGTTATGAACGCAGGTGCCTATGACGGCGAGATGAAACAGGTCGTAAAGGAAGTCAAGGCCATATCACCTGAAGGGGAGCTTGTAACGCTTTCCTGCGATGACATGGAATTTGGTTACAGAACCAGCTTTATTAAAGGAAAAAAATATATCGTTCTGTCTGTGCTTATTGAACTTACTAAGGGACAGAAGGAAGCAATTATAGAAAAGATGTCCGATCTTGCGCAGAGAAGGCGCGACAAACAGCCGCTTGAATATCCGAGCGCCGGATCGACGTTTAAGAGACCCGAGGGGAATTTTGCGGGTAAACTTATCCAGAATGCAGGGCTTAGGGGCTATACCGTTGGCGGCGCGTGTGTATCGGAGAAGCATTGCGGCTTTGTTATAAATAAAGACTCTGCGACATCGGCCGATATATACCAAGTAATTGATGACGTAAGGAAGAAAGTATACGAGTCCTATGGAGTAATGCTTGAGCCCGAAGTTATTATGCTTGGTAGATTTGAAAGGATAAAAACATGAGATTCGTAGTTGTTACCGGAATGAGCGGCGGTGGTAAATCAACCGCCATACATATGCTTGAAGATGCAGGCTTTTATTGTGTAGACAATCTTCCTGTATTTCTGATAGAGAAGTTTGCTGAGCTTGTTGCCGTGCCCGATAACGGGATCAGCAAAGTCGTACTTGGAATTGACGCAAGAGCGGGACAGAAGTTTGAAGAAGTCGCAGGAATAATCGACACTCTGAAAGAAAGAGGCCTTCCCGTTGAAGTTCTTTATATGGATGCAAGCGACGAGGTCCTTATAAAAAGATACAAAGAGACAAGGCGCGTTCATCCTATGAATGTCAATGATGTCGGAAATCGTATAGAGGACGGAATTGCCAAGGAGAGAGCGGTTCTTACGGAGGTAAAAAAGAGAGCGGACTATGTTATCGATTCTTCCAAGCTCCTCACAAGAGAACTCCGCGAAGAACTTGACCGTATCTTTGTAAGAAACGAAGAGTACAATTCTCTTATGGTGACGGTGCTTTCGTTTGGATTTAAGTACGGAATCCCGTCGGATGCGGATCTTGTATTTGACGTTAGATTCCTGCCTAACCCTTTTTATATAGATGAACTCAAACATCAGACGGGAAATGATAAACCGGTTCAGGACTACGTAAAGAGTTTTCCGGAATGCGGACAGTTTTTGGACAGGCTGACGGACATGCTTGAATTCCTGATTCCCGGATATGTTAAGGAAGGCAAGTATCAGCTGGTTGTTGCCATAGGATGTACCGGTGGCCAGCACAGAAGTGTAACAATCGCCAACGAACTGTATGACAGATTGAAGGCCGGAGATGGTAAGTTTGGACTAAAGCTATTACACAGAGATGTAAAGCAGGCAAGGTGAGATATGTCTTTTTCATCCGATGTAAAAGAAGAACTTGCAAAACGCATTGGTACGTCGAGGCATTGCAGGCTTGCAGAGATTGCTGCTATCGTTAACAGTGCAGGATATGTTGAACAAAAAAACGGTAAGCCGATAATGCTTTATTTACAGCCGGATAATGAAGCTGTAATTAGAAAGTTCTTTACATTAATAAAAAAAGCATTTAATATAGGAACTAGCTTTTTGGAAGAATCCCCCGATATTAAGGTAAATGGGCGTGTTTACAGGCCTGTGCTGGGTGAAGGGGAACTTCTTGAATCGTGTCTTAAGGCTATCAGGGTAATTGACGGAGCCGGAAATCTCAGATCTTTTGATGAGGGAGTGAGTCCGTTGATCACCGGGAAATCGTGTTGTAAGAGAGCCTTCATTCGCGATTCTTTCTTGTGCATCGGTTCCATCAGCGATCCCAATAAGGGATATCATTTGGAATTTGTCTGTGACTATGAGGACCAGGCACTTAGGTTGCAGGAGATAATTGAGAGCTTTGATATTGAAGCAAGGATAGTCAGACGTAAGAAGTATTTCGTATTATATGTGAAGGAAGGCTCCGGTATCGTTGATCTTCTGAATATAATGGAAGCTCCGGTCAGTCTTATGAATCTGGAGAATCTCAGGATTGTAAAAGAGATGAGAAACTCCATCAACAGAAGAGTTAATTGTGAAGTTGCCAATATAACTAAGACTGTAAATGCCGCGACTAAACAGATCGAGGACATTACATATATAAGAGATTTTTATGGTTTCAATCGCTTACAGGAGAGCTTGCGGGAGATGGCTGAGGTCAGGCTTGAACACCCTGATGCGACGCTTCTCGAATTGGGCAAGTATCTTGATCCGCCTGTAGGTAAGTCAGGAGTTAATCATCGGCTCAGGAAACTGAGCGAGCTTGCGGATAAGCTGAGATGAGGAGGGAATTATTATGTTGACAAAATCTATCGAGATTAAGTTGCCCAGAGGACTGGAGGCAAGACCTGTTGCTGAGCTTGTTCAGCTCGCAAGTAAGTACGAGAGTACCGTTCATATCGAGGCTCAGTCCAAGAAAGTTAATGCAAAGAGCATTATGGGAATGATGACGCTTAGTCTGAACACAGGAGAAGAAGTGACCGTTATCGCAGAAGGAAGCGATGAGGAGTCGGCAGTTGCTGACATGGAAATGTTTCTTCACGGAAATAAGAAGAAATAATAATCATTAATTAAAAAAAGCCCTTTTTTAAAGGGAGGATGCCGGGTAAGTTCTTCTTACCCGGCACATTATGAAAAAGTTTAATTGGTATTGTCTGTCTCAACTCATCTGACAATATTATAATAACAAGCAGGTATGTCCAAAAGATGATTTGAAGTAACCATTCTTTTAATGATTTGTAAACAAATTATGAACGCTCGCATTTATCGTAATGTGGGCGTTTTATGTATTATAATTATTCTCGGAGGAAAAGTTTGTGCTGAAGAAGGTTGCGTTTGTAATAGATGAAAAAAATCTGAAAAGCATTGAGGTAACTGAAAGCTTAGAATCCGCAAGAGAATATATAAATCAATGCGGTATCGAAGCGGAGGTTTTCGGGGCACAGGATTTTTTCAAAGATAATAAGACCGATAACGAAATGCTTGTCATTGCTGACAGAAAAGGCACCACCGAAAAAGCAACGAATCTTGGCTTCTATGTGGTTGGGATCGAGCATTCATTGAATAAGAATGAAGAGTTTCCGGGTGTGAAATATATTTTTTCCGACATTGACGAAGTCGATATGGATTCTTTTGTGAAAGCTTATCAGAGATACGCGGGTGAGCCGTGGGAAGTGCTGACGACAGACAGACTTCTTGTCAGAGAGACGACGCTTGATGATGTGGACGAGTTCTATAAATTGTACAAAGACCCGGAAATGACCAGATACATGGAAGGTCTTTTTGAGAATCCCGAAGATGAAAAAAGATATCAAAAGGATTATATTGAGAAGGTGTACGGGCTCATGGGCTTTGGCGTTTGGACGCTTGTAAGGCGCGAGGATAACAGGGTTATCGGGAGAGTCGGATACTCGGTAAGGAACGGGTTTGAGGATATTGAGCTGGGATTTCTTGTCGGAAAAGAGTTCCAGAGACAGGGGTATGCTTACGAAGCATGCAGGGCTGTTCTTGACTACGGCAGGGATATCCTGATGTTTGATAAGGTTCAGACTCTTGTAAAAGCTGAGAATGAGATTTCCATTAATTTGTGCAAGAAATTGGGATTTAAGGTCTGCGACACAGTATCTGTCGAGGAAGACATATACGGAAGAGAGTACGTCGGCGAGAAGATCGATCCGGTCAGCGGACCCACCTATGGAGAATACGTGCGGCTGATGCTGAGATTTGGTGCTTAAATTTATTTGTGGCTTTTTTTGACGGCATCCTATACAATATATCTGTAACAATAGAGATAAAAAATTGATAGGTGCGAAGGGTAGAGAGCCCTTAACGAAGAGTGCCTATGGAGGTAAAATGAAAGAATTTTTAGACAGTTTTAAAATGGTAGCAGGGCTTGTAGGCGGTCTTGCAATGTTTTTGTATGGAATGAACGTTATGAGCGGAGGCCTGACAAAGGCTGCCGGAGGACGACTTGAAAGTGTACTTGCCAAAGTTACCAAGCATCCTATAATCGCTTATTTATTCGGTGTCGGTGTCACCGCACTGGTTCAATCATCATCTGCATCTACCGTAATGGTAGTCGGTCTTGTTAATTCGGGAATCGTAACCCTTAAACAGGCGGTAAACGTTATCCTTGGTGCTAACCTTGGTACAACATTTACAGCATGGATTCTTACACTTAATAATCTGAACAGCACAAAGTATTTGTGGCTGGAACTCTTAAAGCCCAGATCATTCACACCTTTCCTGGCTCTCATCGGTATCGGGCTATACATGTTTTCAAAAAGTGAGAAAAAGAAAAATATCGGAACAATACTTCTTGGATTTTCTGTTTTGATGTTCGGTATGAGCAGTATGTCTGATGCGGTAGCTCCGCTTAAAGACAATGAAGGATTCAGAAGTCTTCTTATGAAGTTCAGCAATCCTTTGATCGGATTTTTGGTTGGAATATTCTTTACCATGCTTATTCAGAGTTCTGCCGGAACGATCGGTGTGCTGCAGGCGATATCAGGAAGTATACCTGTGTATTTCAATATAGCCATTCCTGTTGTAGTCGGAGCCGAGGTTGGTACATGTATTACAGCAATTCTGTCATCTTTTGGCGCTAATAAGAACGGTAAGAGAACAGCACTTATGCACTTGTATTTCAATATCATAAAAGCAGGGCTTTTTATGGTTATTTTCTATTCTTTAAATGCAGTGATGAATTTCTCGTTTATGCATCAGGAAGTCGGACTTGCGGGAATTCCGGGTGTGCATACGCTTGTTAACCTTGTTGCAACGCCTCTGATGCTTCCTTTCTCAGCAGTGCTTGTAAACCTGGCGCTCAGCTCTATTCCTATAGACGAGAAGGAGAAAAAAGATCAGGAAGAGCAGCAGGGTATCAGAACTTTGGATCCTCTTTTCCTTGCGAATCCTCCGTTTGCGCTTGAACAGGCAAGACTTGCCGCGGTTGAGATGGCAAACTTTTCTAAGGATGCACTTGATAAGGCTATTGCACTTATCACGGATTACAAAGAGGAAGAGGCTCAGGAAGTTGACTATCTTGAGCGCAAGGTCGATCAGTACGAGGATCAGCTCGGAACTTACCTTATGAAGATAAACAATCATCATCTTGCCCCTGAAGACAGCCATACACTTACGATGCTTCTTCACTGCATAACCGACTATGAGAGAATAAGCGATCATGCTCTCAATATCATGCAGAAGGCTAAGGGCATGGCGGAGAACAGCAGAGAATTTACTCCAAAGGGTCAGATTGAGATGGATATATTTGCATCTGCGGTAAAAGAGATCGTTGATATGTCGATAAAAGCATTTGAAACACGCGATGTAGAGATAGCAAAGTCAATCGAACCTCTTGAGGAAGCCATTGACGGTATCCAGAAAGAAGTAAAGAGACGTCACGTAAGAAGACTTCGTAAGGGCAAGTGTACAATCGAGCAGGGCTTTGACCTTAGCGATATCGGAACGGACTATGAGCGTATTGCAGACCACTGCAGTAACATCGCTGTCGGTGTCATCGAAGTTCACGATGATGCTTACGATGCACACGAATATTTGGAAACACTCAAAGCGGACAAAAGAGAAGGCTTTGAGCAGGCAGTTGATTTTTACGAGAGAAAATATCAGCTTCCTTCTGTTAAGTTTTAATGCAGGAGTAGGATTTAGAAATGGAATTTCAGTACTTGGAAAAGAAGGCACAGGGCGAGTTCATTACGCGCTACGACCTTCATTACAAAACTGTTGACAACAAAGATAAAACATATGAGATGATCAGCAGAAACCCCAATCTCAAAGGATATGACGATATTCACAACGGCAAGATCGACGCGGTTGTGCTTATCATGCATGATGAGACAGGTGAAAAGATACTTATAAACAAGGAGTTCAGACTTGCTGCGGGAGCATGGGTATACAATTTCCCGGCAGGCCTTATCGATCCCGGTGAAGTTCCGGAAGAGAGTGCAAGAAGAGAGCTCAAGGAAGAAACGGGACTTGATATAATCAGTATTGACGAGTGGATTGGCGAAAGTTACAGCGCAGTCGGTTTCTCAAATGAGAAGAACCTTTGCTGCGTAGGAAAGGCGACGGGAACTTTTCAGGAAAGCAGCTCCACACTGGAAGAGATAACTCCGGGATGGTATACCAAAAAAGAAGTAAGAGAACTGCTTAAGACTCAGCCTTTTGCAGCAAGAACGCAGGCGTATTGTTACTTGTGGTCAAAAGAGTAATGAGAGTCGGTATTTGTTTATGAATGATAAAAAAGAAATACAAAAAGGAATATATCAGGGCCAGAGTCAGGCTGAAGAGTTAAAAAAGGGAATCATTGGACTTAATATCTGTGAAGAATGCGGCGGATTATGTACAGCGAGTGTGCCGATCATCGAGGGACTTCCCGTAAATGCACAGGTAAGCCTTATGGAGCATTCTGTTCACGAGACTCTCAAGAAGAACAGTTATCTTTTCAGAGAAGGCGAACCCGTTGATTCTATATGCATTATAAGGAAAGGCAGAATTAAACTTTGCAGATATGATTCTCTGGGAAGAGAACAGATCATAACGATTCTTGCGGATCACGATATCATTTGGGAAGGTATGTTTTTGGATGGCAGTATTTATCCTTATTCTGCCGTATGCCTTACAAATGCTTCTATTTGCCAGATACACAGGGATGATTTCATTAAGGTTGTTGACGATCCTTCGGCAGCGATGAATATCATCATTCTTTTGAGCAAAAAACTCCACGACGCGAATGAGAGAAACATGCTTCTTTCCACAAAAGACCCGATGGCCAGGCTGGCGGGATTTTTGATGTACAGAGTTGACAGAAGTGTGGGCGATGACATAGTATTAAAGCTCGATGACATCGCTGCAAGCGTGAACCTTCGAACCGAGACTGTCAGCAGGAAACTCAGGGAGATGGAAAAGAGCGGGCTTATAGAGCGAGTCGGACATGCGAAGATAAGGGTGCTGGACAGAGATGCTCTTAGAGAAATATACATTTATCAGTAAATTTATCTTTTTAAGATATTTTATGAAACGGAGTAATAATGGTTAAAGGTGCAATTCATTCAATAGAAACATTCGGTTCCGTAGACGGACCGGGAATCAGATTTATCGTATTCCTCAAGGGGTGTAAATTAAGATGCAAATACTGTCATAATGCCGATACATGGGATCCCAATTCGGAAGATATGCGTACTCCCGATGAACTTCTTGATTTCGCTGAGAGATACAGAAGTTACTGGGGAGAGGAAGGCGGAATAACAGTCAGCGGAGGAGAGCCGCTTCTTCAGATAGACTTTTTGATCGAGCTGTTTAAGAAGGCCAAAGAGCGCGGAATAAACACGTGTATAGATACGGCGCTTCAGCCTTTTACGCGTGAGGAGCCTTTCTTTTTCAAATTTGAGGAACTGATGAAGTATACGGATCTTCTGCTTGTTGATATCAAGCACATCGACAGGGATGAGCATATAGAGCTCACGGGGCTTCCGAATGATAATATATTCGATGGATTTAGGTATCTGTCGGATATTTCCAAGCCCATATGGATTCGCCACGTACTCGTGCCCGGAATAACCGATGATGATGAATATCTCAAGAAGACAAGAGAGTTTATAGAGACACTTTCCAATGTGAAAAAAATCGAGGTTCTTCCCTATCATTCAATGGGACAGCATAAGTTTGAGACGCTTGGAATACCGTATAAGCTTGACGGTGTCAAATCTCCTTCAAAAGAGAGAGTTGATAACGCAATGAAAATTTTAAATGGGAAATAATTTCAGGAGAGCAGTTGCAGACAGCGACTGCTCTTTCGGCTTATTTTAATATTAATTTTAATAAAAATGTGAAAATTGATTACAATCAATGTTTGGTTGTGTAACAGGTGATATCATCAATCTCGAACAATACATATGATAATATTTTAACGAGGAGTACGTAAAATGAACGAAGCATGGCGCGGGTTTAAGGGAACCCACTGGTTGGATGACGTTAACGTAAGAGATTTCATCCAGAACAACTACACACCTTATGACGGAGATGAGAGCTTTTTGGCTGAGCCTACAGAAGCTACAGATAAGCTTTGGGGCAAGCTTCAGGAGCTCCAGAAACAGGAACGTGAAAAGGGCGGCGTTCTTGAGTGTGAGACAGAAGTTGTTTCTAGTCTTACAGCATATGGCCCCGGATATATTGATGAGTCTATGAAGGATCTTGAGCAGGTCGTTGGTCTTCAGACTGATAAGCCTCTTAAGAGAGCATTCATGCCTTTCGGTGGAATCAAGATGGCTGAAGAAGCTGCTGAGACATACGGATACAAGGTAAATGAGAAGTTCCACAAGATCTTCACAGAGTACCACAAGACTCACAACCAGGCAGTATTTGATGCTTACACACCTGAGATGAGAGCAGCAAGACACAGCCACATCGTAACAGGTCTTCCTGATACATACGGCCGTGGACGTATCGTAGGCGACTACAGAAGAGTAGCTCTTTACGGTAT
>AUXO014586113.1_pt1 | contig 42207 bp, 39 predicted proteins | sample 768731 | NCBI WGS metagenome assembly AUXO01 (sample SAMN02715735, study PRJNA202380) | gut metagenome | biome: sheep rumen | host: Ovis aries | place: New Zealand: Palmerston North | reverse complement strand
GGACCACTAGGACCACTTGGACCTTTAGGACCACTTGGACCACTAGGACCGCTTACGGTTGAGTCGGCACCTCTAGGACCACTAGGACCTGAAGGACCTGAAGGACCTTTTGGTCCACTTGGACCACTTGGTCCACTTACAGTTGAATCAGCACCCTTAGGACCTGAAGGACCGCTAGGACCTGAAGGACCAATAGGGCCTCTTTGACCCACAAGACCTGTTGCGCCTCTAGGACCAACAGGACCACTAGGGCCTGAAGGACCACTAGGACCGCTAAAACCTCTAGGACCACTGGGACCTGATGGACCACTAGGACCTCTTGGACCTGAAGGACCACTAGGACCACTAGGACCACTTACAGTTGAATCTGCACCTTTAGGACCACTTGGACCTGAAGGACCGCTTGGACCTGAAGGACCTGATGGACCACTAGGACCACTTGGACCGCTTGTGGTTGAATCAGCACCCTTAGGACCTGAAGGACCACTAGGACCTGAAGGACCGATAGGACCTCTTTGACCTACAAGACCTGTTGCACCTCTAGGACCAACAGGACCACTAGGACCGCTAGGACCTTTTGGACCTGAAGGGCCACTAGGACCACTTACAGTTGAATCTGCACCTTTAGGGCCTGAAGGACCACTAGGACCACTTGGACCTGAAGGACCACTTGGACCTGAAGGACCGCTTACGGTTGAGTCAGCACCTCTAGGACCACTAGGACCTGAAGGACCACTAGGACCTGAAGGACCGATAGGACCTCTTTGACCTACAAGACCTGTTGCACCTCTAGGACCAACAGGACCACTAGGACCACTAGGACCTGAAGGGCCACTAGGACCTGAAGGACCACTAGGACCACTTACAGTTGAATCTGCACCTTTAGGACCTGAAGGACCACTAGGACCGCTTGGACCTGAAGGACCAATAGGACCACTAGGACCTGAAGGACCACTAGGGCCTACTAAGCCAGCTGAGGCTGACAACATCTCTTGTACGTATATATACTGATTATCTAATGAAAAACCTACAATAGATCAATAATGTCTATTAGCTGAAGTAACATATCTTGAAATAGACGGATCATCTTGAATAATAAGATCTCCTTGCTCCGGCACTATATAACTATATTGTACAATATCATTTCAATTAAAATTATATATTGCTGGATGAAAAGTAATATTACTTATTTCAATTGTTGCTGTAGTATTATTAGTAACTTTTGATTTTATAGTAATTTCTTTTCCTATAATTGTCGCTTCAATTCTTACATATTGTCTTTGTGATGCTGGATAACAATCAAAAACTATTGCACCTGTAGTACCATATCATGTGGCTCTTCCAACTCAAGACGCTCCAACAGAAGAACCAACGATGTCTGTTCTCTCTGTTCCTGGAGAAATAACTAAATCATCTACTCTTCCCGAGACAAGCATTGAAGTATCTCAGTAAAAAGAATCACTGTAATCTAAAGTTTCTGTCGGCGTATATGTAGTATAATAAATTTTTCTACTTGCCATGATAGATTATTCTCCAATCTTTTTCTTTAATTCTTCTACTTGTTTAGAAAGTTCTTGAATTGCTCCTAAAAGAATGTAAACTAATTTGCTTTCATGAATAGACATAAAATCATCATCTTCACCAGAAGCATTTTTATTTTCAACTAAACTAAAGCCATCAATATTTATATTTTGGACATCTTGTGCAATAATACCAAGATTACGTTGTTCTGGTTTATTTTTATAATTAAAAGTATAAATAGGCATATAATTAACTAAATCAAGCATAGATTGCTTAACAGGCTTTAAATTCTCTTTTGCTCTGAGGTCAGAAGTAGAATCAAAATACAATGCTTTACAATAATCACTAATTGTTGCCGTACCATAAAAAGTACTATTATAGCTATGATTACTGTCTCCAACAGAAAGAGCAGAATTAATTTCTGTACTATCGGTAGCATTTAATTTTATAATATCTGCATTTATATTCACATCATCCTGTTCACCAGCAATAATATTAATTCCTTGAAGACCTACTAAATTTAATGCATTATTAGCAAAATAGATTCCTTCTTGTCTATCTGCAGAAAAATATATTGACCCCAATACATAAAGATTTGGCGCAGCTTGTCCTTCTTTTTGTCGAATATAAACATCTTTATAAAAAGTATTTAAAACATTATTTGTAACAATATGCCCAAAATTATAATCAGTACTTGGACTTTCTGTGTTTGTGCTAGTAATAAAAATACAAGGTAATAGTGTTTCTTCTATACTAACACTGCTGCTATTTCTATTTTGAAATTCAAAATATGTATATGTAGTATAAGTACTATTACCATAAAAACCTTTTATATGCTTTCAATTTAACATAATTAATACCTCTTAATACTCATATAAAATTTACAGTATAAAAAAGGAGAAGTCAATTCTTTATACTTCTCCTTTATACTATTATCGAATAAGTTTGACAATACTTTGTAGAAGTTTGTCTTGATATTTAATAGCATTAACAGTCAATGCAATGTCTGTATCTTTTCTTAATTCGTAATTAATGTCGCTAATAAATAAATATTGATTTAATGCTCTATAAGTTTCATCAATTGCGTCATAATAGTCAGAAGTACGAATAAGAATACCATCTCCTAAATGCAATTCTTGACCATTATATCCTTGTAATGCCGCGGCATCAATCAAAGTAATATTATATTGTTTTTCTGGTGATGTATAATCTTTAAAAGCTAACTTCGCCATTTTTAGTAATTGCTCTGATGAACGTGCATCTGCATTCTCATATGTATTTTCTAAGAAAATGCCCGGATAACGACTATATAACATTTTCCAAATATTTAATTTTTGTTTTAAAGTTTTTTCATATAGGGTTGTTGCTGCATTTACATAGTTCTTTAATAATAAATGTAACTGCATGCCATATAAACCTTCAAAATAATCAAATACTTTATTATTTGGTTCTAAAATATGAGCGACATTGCTTCATTCTCAGCCGCCACCTTCATGTAAATAATATGTTGTACGACCATATTCTTGAGCAAATAAATGATTATCTACTCCAAAGAAGTGATTAATAGTTTCTAAAACAGTAGGATTGTTTTGTATCACTTCTAATTCTGTGATTGCGGCCGCATCTTTAAAATCTTGAAGGTCTTCTTCTGTTGTATAGATATATTGATAATTAGGAAGTAAAGTCTGTCCTTCAATATCAAATATCTTTACTTTTGGAATGAAATCGTAATTTAATTTAATTTTAGATCCATTAAATAAATACAATCATTGACTAAACTTATTATCTGCTTTATCTGTAGAAGTGGTTTGCCAATATTCTGGTAAGAACCATTTACAATGATGCGCGGCAGTATATGCTTGTTGCCAATAAGTTGTTAATTGAGTTTCAATAATTGCAGCTTTTTGCATGATATCCGATATATCTAATCTATTTTTGAAATAATACCAGAACTCTCCATTTGTCATTGAGGTAATATCTCATGAATTAATTATGGTACGAGTGAGTTTTAATAACATATATCCTTCATCGGAAGAATCGCTATAATTCGTATCATTAGATAATTCACTATCATTTTCATCACTATCTACTTCATAAAATACTATTGGTAATTTATCAGCTAAATCAAGTTCACCATGAATATTGAAATCAGTTAATTTAATATCTACATTATATTCATTAATTTTACTATTTATAATTAATGTATCTTTTTCATCAGTATAATAAGTATACCATTTAACTAAAATAGATTGAACAAAAGTATCTTTATTGTCTATAATTTCCGAAGTCGCTCAAGTAGAATTATCGAGATAATAGTAAGTATAACTGCTTTTACCTGAAATTATTTGATTTATAGAATAGGTACGAGTTTTTAAATCATTTGATGAATATCAATGAGTTTCTAAAGCATCTTCTCCAGATCAATACTCTTGTTGTACTTCTTCTGATAAATCTGATACTAACATCAAGTTTTCATCTTCAGCCGGAATAAAATAAATTTGAGGGTTTATTGTTAAGTTAATTTGACTTGCTTCGGCCTCAAAAGATGCAAGAGAATCAAACTGTTTATTTTCTTTACTATAATAATAAAGAGCATCTACATTTTCTCCGTCTAAAGTATAGACATAAGTATTCTTTTCAATAATTCGACTTGTTGAAAATTCAACAATTGTTTTATTGGCATCTTTTAAAACTTTTATATATTTATCTATATCTAATGTTTTTGTTTCACTATATGGAGCTACAATTAAATCTTTTGCATCATAAGCGTTATCATTATTTTCTTCATAACACAATCCTACAAAAGAGCCTAAATATGCTTGTTGATTATGAATTCCTTCAAAACCTTTCTTTTCTCATACTAATTTTTGTTGCTCTCAAGGTTCATTATGAATAAGGTAACAGTATTTTCCATAATAAGTTCCATCGACTTTTGTTTGACAATAAATGAGATAAGGATTTTGACTTCCACCATCTCTATCTTTGTCCCACATCATATAAACATCGCTGTCAGATGCTCCTTCAGGGAGCGTTGTTTCTTTTATTTTTTCAGTTAAAACAGAAGTAAACATCTCTCCAGTAATTTTATTGGTTCCTCTTAAAAAATCAGAAGAGAAAATGTCACTAAAAGTAACAGGTTCTTGATTTTCTGTAATAGGATAAAATTTAATAGTGCTAAATCTATTACCTACTGCTGGACTTGTATTTTCAGAGTTTGGCTTTATTAATCACTCTACTTCTTCTGATCCTTCAGCTTCAAAAGACTCTGAAGCATCTACTAAATAATAAGTTTCTGCTGTATTGAGAATCGAATCTTTTGTACAGAATCTTCCATATTTATTATTAATATAATAAAGATCTTTAGCGTATCCTTTTGTATAACTGTCTGTATTATAAAGATCTAATAAATCTTGATTATTATTATGTTCAAAAAGTACACCTTGACTATAAGTTGCTATGATATATTTATAATAATTGAAATAATGTTTATAATGACTAACATCTCCATCTATTGTTGAGAAAAGGTTAGAATTATATCAAGCATAAGAATAGTATTTACTATACCAATCACTATCTGTAGCAACAACATAATTTGGTCAAATGCTATCTCCAAGATAACCTTTTGCGGTTTCAGACGCATCATCATCTACATAAACTAAATTAGATATTTGTTTTTCTTGATTTAGTACGTTATCAAAATTATTAGAACCTTTATGTAGAATTGATTTACTATATTGAGTATAACCATTAAGTCTTCACTCTAATTTAGTAGGTCCTCATATAGCTCCAGAGAAAAATGCGCCAATTTGACCAAAGAACCAAGATAATCCTCCAGATGCTTGCATTTTTCTAATTTGTCTAATTTCTCATGGTTCACTTAAAGCATAATATTTAGTAGAAAAATCATTATTATGTTGTAAGAATCAAGAGAACATACCGAAACTAACAGTTGCATCATTGTTAGCATTTAAGATTTCTTCTCTTAATCCGTCAGAGACTGTTAAGTATGGAACTGGATAGTATTGTTGATATAATTCAGAAGGCAAGTTATTTAAATTATAAGCTTTGCCATTTTCATCATATATTTTTCAAGAAAAAGTAGGAGCCTGAGGGAATATAAGAAATGCGTGATCAATTGATGGGATATATAATATATTATTAGAACTTTCTTCAGTACATTGTATATTATAATCTTTTATATAAAGATTATCAATTGGCATCATTATTTTATATAATGATCAAGCATATGACCAAGATAAATTATCAGCCACTTTTGCGGCAGAAGGATTCAAGGTTTTAACCCAATTCCATCCAGATCAAATTTTTTGATTAATTGCAGAAGTAATTACTTCAGAATTACATCTTACCCAATCAAATAAAATCTTTTTATCTACATTTCGTATATAATATGTTTTATAAGGATTTTGTGGGTCAACTGTTTGATTTACTGGTTGTTCTCTACCTATCATTAAAGCTTTTAATTCATTAAGTGTCAAACTAACGTACTCTTGTTCTCCTTGCTGTACTAAATTTCGACGAGCAATTTGATTATCTGTTTTTAAAAATATTGTTTGATAGGATTGTTTATCTAAAAAATATTTATTTTTATCATTATATTGATGTGCTTCAGTCAATTGAGTTAAATTATCTTGCACAATAGATGGAACGTAAAATTCTGTAAAAGTTTTAGAATTTGGTATTTTTGTTTTAATATATTTACCATTTTCTTTTATATATAAATCTTGAACTGAATATGCATTAGTATAATCTTTTACTCCGCCTTCTTCTTCAACGCCCTCGATAATAGGACTATCTTTATTAAAACTCTTATAGTTTACAACATCAGAAAAACTAAAAATTACTGAATCTCCATTTAATAGTTTGTAATGTTTATTATTATCTAATGTATATCTAACGTCGTCTAAATAAGTAAAAGATGAAGTTTTTGCATAAATGTTTATATCATTAAAATATTGATCAAAATTATATATATTTTTAAAGAATCGTTGTTCCGCCGCAATATATTGATTGAACTTTTGACTGATTAACTTATTAAGGTTAATTAAAGGAGTTTTTTGACCAGTTAAATTATTTTGATGAAATAGGACATTATATTCTTGTGTAAATCTGTCAATAGAAGGTTTAATATCTCCAGTGTCTTGGTATGGTACTGTTACACTGGCATTAAATTCTGCTCCTAAAACATCCGCGGAATTCTCTATATTAGATAAAATCTTAACTTGATCATGAAGTCCTTGTAAATATGCGGCAGAATAGCACATTAATTGTCCATTAATTATGCGTAAATCATTCTGTAATCAAGACATTAATGATTCATACTCTGCTTTTGATAAAATTCCTTGATTATAGAAATAAGAGAAGTTAATTAACTTGTTTTCTAACCAAGGACATTCTTCTGCTATCATAGCAAAATTAATTTCTTCTTCTGTATAATTACGAGTTAAACCGGCATAGAAAGTAATGATATCAACAATAGGAGTGTCGACATCTTCTTCTCCTTTTACACATAATGCGCATTTAAAATTAGAATATCTTTCATCTGTTCTTGTATTATAAACATTTAAGAATGTTTTATCAATTTCTTCATTTAAGTGGAAAAATTTAGAATCTGTTTTATTAACATATGTTCCACTGTCTGGATCATATACTGAAACAGTATAAGAAAAATACAATAAGAAGTTATTTCTATCCCCATAAATAGTATAAACTTTTTCTCCTCCTGTTGTAACAGAAGTATAATGTTCATCATCTCAATGCAATACTAATTTATTGTAAAAAGTTGGTCATTCTGGAAGAATAGTATTATCAATATCTACAAAAAAGTAAACTGTACCAGTTGATTCTTGACTATCATCTATTTGTAGTTCTCCATCTACAAGAACTACTTTGTGACTATCACTTTGAGTTAAAGAGTTAGTTTTTAAAAATTTCGGGTCTGAAATAAAATCACCTTTAACTTTTTCTAAAAAGAAACCTGGATAATAAAGACTACGACTTCAATTATTTTCCATTATAATGCTTTGTATAATATGCGGCATTTTAGGGAAAATTCCTATTTCTTCGTCTTCTCATGTAGTTGATTTGACATTTAAAACAGTAGTTAAAGAATCTCCTGAAAAATTAAGTCCAAAATTCTGAATTTCTTGTTTTGGAGAATATGTTAAACCACTAACATCTGGATTTTTTGTAGGGCCAAAATAGAAAAATCTATTATAGACAACTTTACCAGTAGTTGTTTCTTCACTATATCCTTCTACAGTAAATAATTGTAAGCCTAGAGTTTCTGCCGCGCTAATTAAAGCCGCATTGGCAGAGCTTCCTGAAGCAGAAAAAGGAAAAGTTTCATAATAATCTGGATAATTATTTTTATTATAAATTGCTTTTATAATTTTAGAAACATTTTCTAGTTGAGGAGAGACGCTTAAAACGACGTCATCTCCAGGTACTTCAAAAGTACCTATATAATAAATACCGTTTTTTATGTATTGATATATTCCAGTATCTAAAGGAATATATCTATAAGTTACATAACAATCTGTAGTAATTTTTTCAGCTCATTGGTCTATGTCTAATGCTCCAATAAAATCTACAGAAGTTTCATCATTAGAAAGAGTATATCCTGAATTCTGACGATTTAATTGATATGTAAAAGAATCTTGGCAAGTAACATTATAAGTAATATTCAAATTATGAAGTCCATATTGAACTTTATTAACAGTAAAAAGATGGATATTATTGTATTTATCAGTAAGTTCAATTTGTACTCCTACTCTTAATATTCTAGCATATGGATTTTGTATATATTCATTGTTAATAAATATCTTATCATCCATAGTAAAAGTAAGTTCTTTTTGACCATTTTTATGAAAAGAAACTTTTTCATTATAAGTATAATTAAAATCATTTGTATGTAAAATAGATGAGTCTAAAGCCAATTTATTTTGATTACTTTGATAAGAATCAAGTTGATCTGTAAAATTGGTAATTAAACTAGCTATATATGCTTCTTTATCTATTTTGTTCCCATTAAATGATTCATCATTATTTGGTACAATTAAACGTAATTTAAAATTAGCCATAAGATTCCTCTAATAGTAATTTATATAAAAATTTAGACCTAAGCAAGATTCTAAATTTGTATCTATTCTATGACGTGCTACAGCTTGAGAGTCGACAATTGCAGAAGAGGTAATTGAAAAATCATCACAAAAAACTTCTTCCATTGTTCTATTGGTTTGAGTAACGTTAGGTTGTATATCTAAAATATCATATCCTAATGGATTAGATAGAGTTCAATAAGTTCCTGACACAGTAGCTATATATACGTCATCATTGTGATAAGCATAAGTTGTAACTGAAATAGGTGCTGTATAATCTCCTATATATTTTAAAGAAGAGGAATTTCCTCAATATATAAAACGCACTCCAGGTGCAACGACTGTAAACAAATATTTAGTTCCGAAATCATCTGTGGCGTTTTCATAATATAACCAGTTATAAGTTAATTTTTCTCCATCAGACGCTATTGATTTTAAAGTATAATAAGAGCCCGAGCTATCAAGAGAAACAATAGAATAATATGGTTTATAATCTACCGTAGAACCTCTAGCTATTAAAGCAAAACCTTCATCTAATGTGTCAACTTCTTCTCCTTGTCAGCGAACAAAAACGCGCCCTTGTCCAAAGTTATTGATGATGATAGAATGTTTTCACATTTTATCAAGTTCTATATAAATTTTATCATTATCACCTACAACTGGAATTCTATGAATTATACCTAATGTAGATAATTGCGCATCAGATAAAAAATTAAAACCTGCGGCAACATATTCTTTGTTTAATACAATGTAATTTGGATTAATGAAATCTAAGAAATTCACAATAGAAGTGATTTCTTTATCTAAATCTAATACATATTTTTTTGCTAATTGTTGTCAATCTTTTAAAGATAAAACATATTCTTTCATATTATTTTACCTCATAATATAAAGGAATAGTTGTAGTATTTCTTAGTATGAAAACTTGTCTAGTTGTACTTAAAGTAATAGAAATCTCTTGATCATCAGCAAGTTCTTGGAAGTAACTAACTGCTTGTGCGGTAGTTTTCCCGGCAAGAGTAGAACCCTCTATTCTTATATTATTTTGTACTACTGAAAAAGTTAAATCTTCATTATTAGAAGTAATTGAATCACTAGCAGTTATCATTTTATATAAACCTACAGCTCTAGAAAAAGTAAGTCTATTTACTAAAAAATAGTTATTATTCGTAGTTTTTGTTATAGCATTCGCTGGTATATAATAATCATAAGAAATCTCATTAGTTGCTACGAACAATCTATTCATTTGTATCTTTACAGGAGCTGAACTAGAATTGCTTTCATATTGTTTATTTTGAAAAACTTGTTCGCCCTGTTCAGTCATAAATTTAATAACAGGCTCTACTCGAGGGGATGTTGTATATGGATAAGAAATAGTATTTCCTGGTTCTAATATTCCAGTATAACTATAACCCTGATCTGTTTCGCCAGTCACAGAGAAAGAAATGGGCATTGTTTCATATGTTTTTCTTGGATCTCTTGTACTTGGATCTTCTGGATCCTTTAAAGGTGTATCTGTAAAGTAGTGATAATCTATAATAAAATTGTTACCAGTACTTCCTTGCTTTGTTATTTTCATTGGAGCATAATATCCAGAACTTAATGATTGAATATGAACTATATTTTCATTATTATCTTTCAATAGAATGTCGCCTTTATGAACAATATAATCTTTACCTTGATTTGTTCATGTAAAAGGTTCTGTAATATTGCTAACAATAGAAGAGTTTGCCGGTAACTGCGCAAGTTGCGCCAAAATAGTGTCTCTATCTTGTAAAGTACCTCATATTTGATAAGCATCTCAAGTTGTAATGGTTTTTCTAATAGATTCTACTCTTGTATTTAAATAATATAATGCATTTACAATACCATTTACGCTTGTATCAAAATTTCCTAAACTAGAGTGGGCTAAGCTTTGTATAGTTACTTCTCCCATAAGAGGACCTGCCGCTTCACCGTAAACTGTAACCAAAAGCTCTCCAAGACCATATGGAGTTGCTGAAACGGTAGCGGTATTATATAAGTCTTTAAAAAGTTGCATAATTAAGTCCTCCTATAACACATTAGTACGTTTTTGTCTTGTATATTGTAATGCAGACAATTCATTAGTAGTAGTGATAGTTAAATGTTTTTCTCCTTCTTGTATCTCTTTATGGTTTAGTCGTCCAGGTCATGCAAATTGTTTTGCATTTAATCCATTGATAATGCGCATACCAGAATCGTTAGTGCTTAATAAAGACACTATATTTTCTTTTTCGCCTGTTTTTCAATAAATAAGTCCTTGTTCTGCATCGTATATTAAAGAGATATTATCTCCTTGTCTAAGATTTTTTAATTCTATTTGAAATAAAGTAACCTTATTTGTCACGATGTTATTATTTTCAAAAGTATATTTAATAGAAGCTTCTCCAGTAATAGCTCAAGTTATTAAATTAGAACTAGAAAGGCTTGTTGGTACTCTAAAATTTAAATGAATTTGTAAAGGCATATCTAAATCAGATACAAGCATTTCTGTATAATCATAGTAGTGTTTATCTAAATCTAATGTATGAGTCCAATCTCCTAAATTGGCAATGGCCGGTTGCGTACTTTTTGCGCATTGCGCACCAATAACTTCAAAAGTTAATTGTAATTCTGTATAATATCTATAACCAGATTGATTGCTACCTATAATTTTTGAATATTGCAAGTTATTAGAAGAAGTAGGTGATTCTCATTCTTCGGCAACTCAAGTACTGCTACTGTTATTTACTTTACATGTATAACATTGTTGACTATATACTACTTTATCTCCTAAATGATATATGACTCCTTCTTCGTATGAAGGTATTCCATTTTCTTTGCCAATAATATGTCTAGTAGAATCTTTAATATCTGCTAATTTACAATAGTATCCATATTCTTTTTCAAAACTAAAACTTAAAAAAGAAACTTTATATGGATGTAAAAAATTCATTAATACTCGATAATCTTCAATTGAAATCCAATAAATACCAACTTGAAAACTAATTTTTTGAGTATCAAAAGAAATTCCTGATATATTAGTGTAACCGTTCTGGAACTGTGGTTTAGAATATTCATTTTTGAAGGAAGCCCCATTATAAAACTTGAGGCTTCCTTTTTTATCATTAATAATAAAAGCGCCAAATTCATTGAACATATCAATATTGTCCCATGTAAAAGTAGCAAACTCATCTACTAAACCAGCAAACTTTTTACGTTCAGCAATAGTTCTAGTAGAAGGGTTGGCCAATGATCGTGTATTAACATCTGTAATTTGAGCCATATGCTACCTCCTAGCGTTTTCCAATTTGTTTTAATGCCTCTGCAACTGCATCGGCAACTGTTTGTTGTTCTCCCTCTGTAAGGACAATTTCTTTTCCTTCTATGTTGAGAATTGTTGTATCTCCACGACGTTCAACTTCTACATCGTCTCAATTAATATCTGGCATAATTGAAGCAAAAGTACCTCTTATTTGTTCTAAATAAGATTGTAAAGTATATTCTGCATTTTCTCCAGTAGCAGCTTTACTTAATAACATTGATGCAATAAGACTTGCACCATCTTTTGTATCGTTAACCATTGCATTTAATAATGCTTGTTCATTATTTAACAACTTCTCTAAAGTATCTTCAATCTTTGAAATTTCATCTTCCATGTTTTGAAGAATTGCTTCTTGTGCTCGTTCACGTAATGTTTCTAAACGCTCTTTTTCAAGATCTTCTAATTGTTTTTGTAAATTAGCAGATTTTGCTGTAGCGTCCGCATTTGTAGAAGAGGAAAGTTTAGAAATGTTTGCCATTAATAATTGGGCTTGTTCTTCGTATTCTTCATCTTCTTTTTCTTTGTTAATGGCTTCAAAATATTTTTCATATGCTTCTTTTCGTTTTTCTAGGGCTTCAATTAAAGCATCATTTTCTTTTTGAAGCATCTCTTTATACATATCTAATTGAGCTTGTTGTTGTTCATAAAGAGTTTGAATAGATACTAAGTATAATGATTTGGTATTTTCTAATTCTCGTTTATATCGTTCGAGTTCAGCAATATAAGCATGATCACGTTCGTCTTCTGCTCTCGCATATTCTATTTCAAGCTGACGATTAATATCTTCAAGAATACGTAATCGTTGTTTTTCTAAAGCGTCACTAGCCTCCATTGCTTGCCGAATTGTTTCATAATTTCCAGAATAAAATGCTTTTAATAATTCTTGTCCTTGTGGGCCGGTAAATAAATCCTTATGCTCTTCGATGAAACTGGTTCTGTCAGTTTCTGACATAGTCGCTCATTCTCCAGCTTTTTTATATAAATCATCTATAGAATTTTTAAACTTATCCATAGTTTGACCCATATTTAAGACAGTAGTTCCAAAATTTTTATCAAAAGCATCTAACATCTTTTTATATTCTTCACTACCAACTGCATAACCAAATATGTCTTGAATAGCATCACCAATTGTTTCTCCTTCTTCCATCAAGTCAAATAATTGGCTAAGTTTTTGAGCGGCTTCTTGACTATTATAGCCAAGTTTTTGAATTGAATCCGCAAATTCATTAATTGCTTTATTTGTGGCTCCAATCCTATCCATATATTCAAGTGCATTGTTTGTGAAAGCTTCAGATAACATTGCTCAGTTGTTATTAGCTTCCATAAAGGCCTTAGTAACTTCTGGATCTCCTAATGCCTCAATTGCAGTTTTTAATTCTCTGAAAGCCTCAACTCTTTCTTTTATTGTGCGATCATCAGAGTCTAAAATAGAAGCTGCTGTAGTAACAACTGCATTTCCGTTTGTGTCTGTATATGATGCTTGTACTCTTGCAATTGTATCAACATATTTTTGAATCTTTGCAGGATTATCTAATAATTCTGCTGCTTTTTGAGGATCAAGACTTTCAAGCATAGCTTGAGTTAATCTTTGAGTTGCAGTTGCAGCTTCATCAGATCAATGTGTTGTTTGTTTTAATTTATCTATATAAGAATATAATGTTGCATTATTAAGTGCATACATCGCATCTCTAGCTTGAGCATATTCTCCTCTATTAGAAGTTAAAAACTCACGCCATTCTGATCCACCACGATTTCGTAATCCTGTGATAGTATTACGTTGTTGTTGACGTTTAGCTTCTAGCTGAGAGTTTGTTCTATTCTTTATTTCTTCTAAATAGTTACGTTTTTCTCTGTCTGTTTGAAGAGATTCATAGTATTCCTTCTCTTCATCAGTTAAAGAATCTGCAGCTGAATCAAGGATTTCACTCATTTCTTTAAGATCATCCTTGGTTTTTATAATTTTATTATCTAAATCATCAAATTTATCAATAGCAGTATCTAATGCATTAAACTTTTTATTTAAATCAAAGATTGCTTTTGATAATGAATTAACATCTGCCACGGCTTTTTCTGCAGAATTGTTGTATTCATTTTGTTTATGAACTGCTAATCCAATACCTACACCAAGTGCTGCGGCAACTCCAATGGCAATCGGAATACCTCAAACACCTAATTGAGAAATAATTTTTCCCGCAGCTTGAATTGCATTAACTGCAATTTGTTTTACTGAACCAATTAATTCTTTACGTCGTTCCTTATCTGCAATAACACCTATAGCAGTCATTACGCCTTTAATTAGTTTTAATGCGGCAAAAACTGCATAAATTGGTGTTAATAATCCAAGAATAGAAGTTCCTATATTTCCAATTAAACCTTCTTGAGTTGATAATAATTGACTTTGTTCATTGTAAGATTCAATTATAGTTTTATTTTTCTTAATTTCAAGATCGGTCTCTTTAATTTCATTTTGTTTTGCTTTAATTTGCAAATCAATTGTTCTTAAAACCTCTTCTTCTTCTGGAGTGATTTCTCCAGTAGCTTTTTTCTCTTTTAAAGTTGTTTTTAATTTTTTAAGAGCACTTAATTCTTTTTTCTGTAAAGTTTTTAAGTTCTTTAATTCTTCTATATTAATTTGTGCTTGAACTTTGTTTTGTTCAAGTTTTAATCTTTTTTCTTGTATTGCTATTTTTTGTTGTTTTCTGGAAAGCTCAATTTCCATAACTTTTTTTGCAACTATGTTAGCAGTTAAAAGACTAATCGCAGTAATTGCTACTACCATTCCAGCAGTAGAATCTAAAAATTCTCCAACTTTTGTAAGTAAATCTGCGAATCAGTTAATTATACCTATAATAACTTCACTATTTGCTACAGCGCTAACAATTTTTTCCCATGCAACACTAACCTTATTTAATGCAGCGTCCATGCCTTCCATATAAGTGGCCATTTGAGCCATTGTTGCACCTTGAGATCGCTCAGCAACTTGTTGTAATTCAATAACACGCTCGTAATCACTCATCATAGCAATTAAACGTGATTGTTGTCTGGTACCAGCTAATGCTTTTGCAATAGCCGCTTGTTGGTTTGCATTTAAATCGTCCCATTGAGCGCCTAAATCATTTAAAACATCTTCAGTAGAACGAAGTTCACCATTATTATCTCTAAGTTGAATACCAATATATCCTAATTGGGCTTCAACGTTATTTATATTTGTATCTCCTTCTAAAGTTTCACCATAATCTGTTAATTCACGCATACGTGCGATAACAGTTTTTAAAGCAGTACCAATAGTCTCAGGAGCTTCTCGAGTAGTTTCAATACCTTTAGTTAAAAGAGCAGTGGTGTAGTCAATTGACATACCTGCTAAGTTCGCTTGTGCAGCGACTTTACTTAAAGCAATAGCAATTTCTTCATAAGAAGTGGCTGCTGTTGCCGCAACTGCGGCGAATTTATCAGAAACCTTCATAGCTTCATCGGCTGAAAGTTGGAAACCATTAATAGCAGTTGTTAAATAGTTAATGGAATCTGCAGCACTAATACCTGCAACTTTTGCAGATGCAACTGCAGCTTCAGTTAATTTTGTAGCTTCTGCAATACTACGACCTTGACGTAAGAATTCTGTCATAGTACTAGAAACTTCTTTAGTAGTAGAGCCTAAACGAGAAGCCATATCTTGATAGTCTTTTAAAAGACCATATGTTTGTTTACGAGTTAATCCCGTAACCATGGCTTGCTCTGTCAAAGCTCTATCAACTTCTTTAATTGTTTTTGCTGCCTCAGATAACGCTTTTCTTGCTGTTCTAATAGCAAAAGTATAAATAGAAAAAGCTTTAAAAGCCTTACCTAATGTTGTTGTTTGTTTTTGTAAGGCTAAATTGGTATTTTCAATATCAACTACTTCATCACCAACAGATTCAACTGATTCTCGAGTATTAATCTCGTCTTGAATCATGGTACTTACATTACCAGTTCTAGCTGTGGCATCCGCATGAATTTTATCATCACCAGTGACTACTGCTGCTTTAGCTGCTTCTTCTAATTCATGTAATTTTTCTTTTAATTTATCAATAGTTTCATTAACTTTTTGATATTCTGCTGTTAAACCCATCTCAGTTTTTTGTAAACTTTCATAGATTTTCTTTGCAGCTTCTGGATCGGCATATTGATTAAATTTTCCTTCTTTGCCGTTTTTCATGAAAGAATCTACTGAAACTTGTTTTCCTTCATGTGCACCAGAACCATATGTAATGCCTTTAATTTGATCTTCAACATAGCTCTTACGAAGTTTTCCTCCCTCTGTTCCTCTTTTTTGGAGAGAAGATAATCTTTCTTGAGCTTTTGCTAATTCTTTACTAGTTTTTACTTGTTCTTTTTCAATATTGGCTAATTCTTTAGATTCAGTACGAACTGTATCTGAAACTTTTTTAATTAAATCATCAATAGCTTTAAAAGTAGTTGCAATTTCACGCAACTGTTTTTTAGTTGGGTTTGTAACTTTTAGTAAATCTGCAAGCGTTTTAGTGAGTTCATTAAAATCACGTTCAGCATTAGGAACGTTTTTAACGGCACCTTTATCTTTTAATGTTTTAATATCTGCCGTTGCTTTATCATATTCAGCTTGTAATTTTACATTGATGGTTGCATCAGCCATTTATATACCTCTAGTTTTTAAGGTTCTTTAATACCTCTAAACTTTCTTCAACATCTTCATTTTCTTTTGCGAATAAATCGCCTGCTTGATCTAAAATACTAGTAATCTTTTCTAAAGAAAGATTATTAATAATATCTTGAGCATATCTTCCTAAATCTTGTAATTGAAGTGCATAATAAATTTTACTTTCTTTAATTACTTCAGATAAAGGTTTTTTAGTGATTTTATAAAAATCACTTTTCTTATATTCTGGTTCGAAGTCTTTTGCTTTGATAATCATCTCAAAATAATTATCTTCTGCAATAATTTCTTTAATTTTTTGTTCTAGTTCAATGTTATTCATATTTATCTCCTTTCATCAAACTATTTTAATACTATATAATCTTTAGCAGTATGAATAACATTAAAAGTTAAATCTACTGCATTTAAATTTCTATTAAAATACATATTTTTATCGACCCTAACGCCAGCTTTTTCTATATGAATGTAAGTTGGTGCAGTTTCTTCATTAGTATTTCCTTCACAAATTAAATCTAATGTAAAATATGTATTTTCAGGAGAATCTAAATTAACTGCCTCAGAAGCCAATGTTTGATAGATTACTAAATAAGATTTGTCACTATCTACTAATATATCTTCTGGATTAACTTCTCCATATGCCTGAGCTAATGTTAAATCTTCTCCAAAAATAAAAACTTGATAAATAGTTTCTTCACTTGTATTTAAATAAATCTTTCCATTCTCATCAGATTCTACGTTTTCACTAAAACTTTTTAGCGCATCCTTCTGTTTTTGAAAAATCATATGAAGAATACGATCAGTTAAATGAACGTTCGTAATTTTTACTTGATTGAGAACAGACATATCAAAATTAAGTTCACGTCTAATTCCTTCTCTTGCATTCTTTTCTTTATCTGCAAAAATTAAAGAAGCTGATACGTCTCGTAAAATAGTATATGGCTCATTATCATAAGTCATAGTTACATTTCCAATAGTACCCGCAGTAAATGCACGAACAATACAAGTAAGTTTATTTCCTATTTGATAAGTATCCATTTGTTGACCTCTTAATACAATTATACTATAACTACTAAAATCAATTAAAGCAAGTATGGCAATAAAAAAAGAAGATTTTAAATCTTCTTCTCTTGAAAGCGATAAGTTATATCAACTCATTCGCCATTTTGTTTCTTATAAAATTTTTGATTAGTAGTTTCTTTATTCATTGGACCACATTTTTCAATATAAGGACCAATTTTATAGTAGTCTAATAAATTACTTAATATTGGATTCATTATTTCTCTGCCGCTGTACATTGCAAATTTTAGTTCTGGATGTTCTCTTCTCAGTTCCATAGTTAAAACCGCAATATCATCGTAATAACGGTCGCCACCCATGAAACAGATACAAGTAATATGCTTATGTTTCTTTAATTGTTCTTCTAAAACATCGAAAGTGAGAATGTCGCCGCGATCTTCACGAAGCCAAGGTTCAAAACATCCTGTACAGTAACAAGGGCAGCCACTTATGTTAAAGCATAAACTGATTTCATCTGGCACTTCTGTAAAAGTAACCAAACTACTTTCATATCTAATATTATCGAACATAATTTAATTTATTATAAGCTCTTAAACCTTCTTCAATTTGTCTGCCTGCTGGCCAAGCACCAACACGTTTTAGGTAACCAATAATACGAGTTCCATAATCAATATCTTCACTTCCGCACATTGGACATCTTGTTAGCGTATGTTTACTAATATAACCACATTTATTACAAATAGTATTCTTAATATTATAAGTGAAATAACTACATCCTTCTTTTACTGCAACATCCATTAACATACGATATTGATCAGCAGATAAATGTTCATCTAAGTTATTGTGTAATGCAGAACCACCATCGCAACAGCCAGTAAAATTAATACCTTGATAACGGAATTTTATGACTGGATCACAATCTGGATCTTCTACAATATAGAAATAACTATTATAGCAATCTCTTGGAACAAAATATCCATCTTTTTTATCCCATTTAGAGTTCTTTAAACCTAAATTTTCAGCAGGAACGAACTCAGTATTAAATTTACAGTGTTCTGTCCTTGCGGCCGCATTAAGATTCTTAATAGTTTCTAATATATCTTTAGCGTATTGTTGATACTTTTCATCATCTGGGTCGATTTTAATACCCAAATATTCAGCACCTTCAACAAAACCATTAATACCAATAGTAAGATATTGACGATCTAAATCAATAAAACCTGCATCAAAAATTGTGAGTAATCCTGCATTTTTATAATCCCAAATAATTGAATTAAATGCAGTTAAATATTTATGAACTCTATTAGTAATTGTAGTAATATATTCACTTAATGGTTGTCTGTCTATTGTTTCGAGCGCAGTGTCTCTATGCCAATCTTGGACGATACGATTTAAGTTAAGTGTAATGACTCCTTTTGAACCAGTCATGATACCGCCAGCGCCAAGCGTATAAGAAAATATGTTATCTTCAATACCATTTCTTAATCTACAACAAGAAGAAAGAGAATCTACACTATCGCTTTGATACATAAAGAATGATGCGCCTTCAGCCCACATACGAGCAAAGAAGTCTGCCATTTCACTGTCAGTGTATTTTCCGTCTTTTGTGTGCATATTTGCAGTTTCAACTGGGAAAGTTAATAAATTCTTTAATCTTTCATTATTAAACCACATCATAAAGAATTTTTGTAATTCTTTGACGCTCTTCCAATGTTTGGTTGGGTCGTCAAAATCTCCTGGGAATAAGAAATCTTTAAAGATTTCCATAAAGTAATCATGATCAAAATATGCAATATTCCAGAAAAGAGATTGATAACCTCTAGCTCCAGCTGGTTGATTAATTGTATAAACAATTTGTGCAAAATAATGTTCTAATTTTTCACAAAGTGTAATTTCTTTACCACGCCAATGTTCTACAACATCATTAAGATGTTCCATATAATCATCACCATAGTCTTTGCGAGCAAAGTGATCGAAATATACTAAAAATTCTGGCGTTGCAGTTGCACCCGCAAATTGTCCCGCAACAAGGAACATTAAGTTAATAAATGATCCACAGAAGGAATCAAGGTGTTGAGGTGCAGTTGAACTTCCACCAACTTTAGTTAATCCATCTAATAAAAATGGATAAAGAGTAATTGAACAACAATAAGGAAAAATAGAAGTTTCATCATGTTTATAAATAATATGATGTCCTAAATCCTCTTCATATTGTGCTGCAAAATTAGCTCCATATATTTCAGTTAATTTTTGACGCATTAATTCACGATTAAGTGCAATAATATCTTTTTTAGGAAGTTCTGCAGATAATGTTGCAATATTTTTATTTGATACGTTAGCATTTTGGTCGACATCACTGCCTGATGCCGCATTTTTAGCTGTCATATACTTACGTATAAATGCAATTTTATTTTCTACTGTATCTGGTTGCATACTAATAATGCTCCTTGATATAATCAACAGCTTGTTTAAAGTCGTATTCTGTGCCATTGATGACGACTACTGGAGGGTGAATATAACCCTTACTAATCATTAATTCTTCATCTTGGCAGTCGTTAAAAGAAATATCTCTTTTTTTGAGTTCCATTTTTAACATTTTGCATTTTGGGCAAGTAGGTGAAGAATATACTGTGATGCTATCTTCCATATAAATCTCCTTGATAAATGTATATATAGTGTACATGAATTTGATTTTAAGGGCAAATAAAAAACCCGAGCTAAGCCCGGGTCGAATTGGTTAAATAAGTAGAAACTTATGCAGCAACTGCTACTTCAGCTGGATCAAGGATGGTATAGAAAACACCATGAACTTCATCTTCATTAGCTGTTTGAGTAGAAAGTAAGACATCTGTAGTTAAAACGTCACCATTCATATCAAAGACTGTTGCGTCTCCTTCTGCATCTTGTGTAAGATTAAAGATTGAGTCTGGTAAGAATTGATAGAATACAACTAAAGCTTTAACTTGTTTACCTGTTGGTTGATGAATGAAGAATGTATCTCCAACAATCATTTTTGGACCATTGAAGTCTTCTGTGACATGAACTGCACCAACAGTTTTATAATCATCTTTGGTTCCAGTTTCAGAAACAGTACCACAAAGAGCATCTAATGCAGCTGCACTACCAAGTGCGTCTTGCATTTCAAGTCTCATTGATTTACCAAATTTAATTAATGGGTTGCTGTATTGTCCACCTGTGACTGTTTTTGTTGGACCTTCTTGTGTAGCATTAGCAATTTTTAAAGTATCTAATCTACAAAGAGGTGAAACACCAGTTTTATCTTCAATTAAACCAGTAGTAGAATTTCTTTGAAGAACTTTGCTAACAATAGCTTCTGGTTTAATAGGATTTCCACTAGCATCTTTTAATAAACTGTCTGTGGCATCATATACACGAGCATTCATAACAGTAACAACACCAAAACGTTGAATCATATCTTGGAATGTTGCGCCTGTTCCGCCCAATCTAGAGAATTCTAAATTAGCCATAATATATGTTTTACCTCACTATATTATTTATTTTATAAAGAAATCCAATTTCTTGCCTTTCTTTACATTACCTGCTGCATGTGCTTGCGCATTAACCTCATAAGACACAGCTCCTGCAGCATATTTTTGGAGCCATTGAATTTGAGCCATAGTTTGTTCGAATAAATAATCGAACGTAAGTGAAGGAAAAGCATAAGTAATTGCCAAGAACGCTTTCATCAGTCCTTCTTTATCCTGATTACCTGAAGATCTAATTCTACGAATTTTTTCTTCTTGTTCTTGTTGAGCCAAATACAATTGACGTGCTTCTTCAGAGTCGAAGGTAGGAGGTTGAACTACCTTTTCTCCACAAGATAATTTTAACAGATAAAGAATATGTTCTCAAATATCATCATTAATAGTAACATCTTTTACTTTTAATTCATGGGTATGATAGTCGAATTCTATATCTGGTATTCATTTTTCTAAATAAAACTTATAATCTGCACTTAATGCCGCATATTCTTGATATTGCGCCGCATCAAATACCATAAGTTTAACAGAGTCTAACTGTTTTTCACATTTTTTATAAAAGAATTTTTGAGCATCTTTTGGAGTACGTGTTCATAAAAATAAAATATTGCTCCATTTAACATCTTCATATAAATCTTTTATAACAGGAATTTTTAATTTAATGTTATATTTTTTATCAATAGTTATAATAATTTCTTTTTTCGCAAATAATTGTGTAATTGAATAATTATTTTTAATTTCCATTAAATTTCCACCTTCTTACTTACTTGATCAGAGAAGGTGATAGTAATCACATACGCGAAACGAAATTCTGATAACATTGTGTGACTAAATGAACTAACATTAATTTTTCCAGCAGAAGATAATTTAACACTATCTAAAGTACTAATAACATTGTCCATCAATTCAAATAATCTATTACGATTATCTACCAATTGAAGATGCTGTTCATCGGTACTTACATAAATTTTCAAAGTAATGTCTGCATTATCATCCTGTCTACCAAAGAAACCGGTATCTAATAAAACTGTTAAAAAAGTATTTTTTCAAGAGTCTTTAATGCCACTTTCTACTGGCGCACAAATACAAATATAATGTTCTTTAATAAGTGTATTTAAATCTACTTCAGGTTTTGGTTCATTCAAAGCAGTAGCTTGATCATTATAAAGGAGTTTAACAATTTCATCTTTTTGCGCTAATAATTGTGCAATTTCCATGACACTTTTCTTAATATTCTTCAACGATTTCATATTAATCAACTCCATAGTAATGATAAGTCACTACTTCGCCATTTTCTTTTACAGAAACATCAATTTGTTCAACTCCAAAAGGAATTGAGAAAGTAACTTCTGTAGCAGTTCTCTTAATAAGTTTAATGTTACCTTCATATTTTAAATAACCATTTTCAGTAGTAAGAGTAACTGGAATATTGTGTCCAATGCCTTTTTCAGTTGGAGTAACTATAATTTCTTCTGTAGTAACTTCTGGTTCAGCACGTACTACATCAACAATATAACTATTTCTATCTTGAGTTTCGTCTTTTGAAATAGTTGTTGCTTGTAATGAATAAACAGTAATGCCCGGATTGGAGATTGAATCATATTCTTGTACAATCCAAGGTCTACCATTTAAAACAATCTTATCTTGGAATTTAAGTAATGAACCTGATAATGTAATTCTTGGCTCTTGTGTTGATTCAAGTGCAGTATCTTGTTCATTTCTAATACCAAGATTAGACTTAAAATAGCCTCATGTAATGCCTAAATCTACATTACATAAAAGCGCAAAATACTTATGATAGTCAGTATCTTTAATGTTGATAATCTCTTCTACAACAAGCCAATAAAGGCCTTTTGTTTCTCATATACTACCTGCTTCTAGCAAGTCATCATGATGTGTATAAATATATCCTTGATCTTTTTCTTGTTTTGAAACAACTGCGGCTGAAAGTTCAGAATCATCGAGAAAATTATGAATTACAGTAGAGTTGTAAGCATTAAAAATAAATTGAGCATTATAGTGGTCGTTAACTACCGCGCGACGTTTTTGCTTATTTTTAAAGCGTTCAAAACTATTCATCTTCGTTAATATCTCCTATTGATGAACCACGTGAAGCGTTGACTCTGCTATATCTATTCTCTAATTCTCTAGCATAAGCGCGGTATTCTGCCATTAATTTAGTATTCTTTTCAACTGCATTCGCGCGTGAATAAGATTTAATATTTACATCTGTGTATAGTTCTTCAAAATTATCAGCATTAGAGATCTGCATTTCTGCTCAATAAACCTTCATCCACGCGATGATGATTTCGATTTCAGCATAGGTTAAATCATTGATAAAATATCCATGTTGAATCGCATCTGGATATTCTTTTGGATCAACCTCTTCTATGTTATTATCTTTATCTCTCATCGCGTAGAAGGTTTCATACTCAGTAGAAATTCTTGGAAATTTAAAAGCGGCAATACCACGACGAGCCAAATTAAAACATTCTTCATCCATATCATCCTGAGAAATGAAGCCATAGTATTGACCACGAATTGTGGCACGAAATGGTGGGTAAAGAACCTCGTCTCAATATTGCATATTTAAATCCTCATTAGTCTTCTAATTCTGCGACATTATCCATTGTTAATTGAACTCTAAAGATTTTTTCAAGTAATTGGATAACGTTTTGTGTTAAGTCGCTTAAATGTGAAATAGCGACATCTTTTACTTTGTCATCTCCGTATTTTTTGATGGTTTCTTCAATTTTTACTCTGTTTCCAACTTTTAAGATAGAGAAGATTAAATCATTATCTTTTGTGCTAGCTGGTTCAAAATCAAATTTTTCATCAAACCAGTAACCTTGTTCATAAGCTAACTTAGCTAATCCCTCATTATCATTAAATGTAAAATAACCCTTCTTGTAAAGACCATATAAACTAGCATCTGCAACAATACTTAAAGCATACTCTGCTGGTAAAGGTTGTTGAGGACGTTTCTTAGTTAAGTATATTTCTCTTTTAATAGCAGGGTTAGAAACTAAAGGAATTGTAAAGTAAACATCGTTAGGAGTTGTTTTGATCAAAATAAATTGTTTTACTTCTGGCATAAAGTTTTCCTTTCTGAAATAAAATAAGGGAGGGGAGTTAAGGCCCCTCCCCTTGGAGAATTAATTACGTTAATTATTCGTCAAGATCAGAGACTTGGATAACAGCATAGTTGTTAGCCATTGCTAAACCAACACCGATGATCTTGTGGGCTTCCCATTTTTCTCCACCTGTAGCGTGTTCGTTCTTTTGGAGGTAGAGTTCGCCTTTTAAAGCAACCTTAACTGGTTTGATACCAGATGGGAGAATGAAGACGTATGAAGGATCATAGAACCATTCTTTGTTGCTATTGTCGACTAAGTAGTTTGGTAATTCAACACACTTAGAACCTTTGTAGACTTGAACGAATCCATATTTTCTGATATCTTGAGAATCTTCTAAGTTTGGATGTTCAGTTGCTGCAACTGGGTTATAAATGTTTTCTAATGCGGAATAAGAACCGAAGATAGATGGAATACCATATGCTTTGACATAAGGCATGACTTTATCAATTGCTTTTGCTAAGTCAGCTTTTGGAGTGACGATTGCGCCACCTTCTTCACCGATACGGCCATAGCCAGCAACAGCGCTACCAAATGCTAATGCTTCAAAGACTTCTTTGTAAACGATTTCTTCGAAACCTTCTAAGATGTTAGCGTATAATTCTGCTAAGCTTGCAGTACCAAGGATGATTTCTTCTAAAGTGACATAGACAGCGACAGTTTCAACGTGTGTAACAGGACTGAAGTATTTGCTGTCGAGTCTTGCTGCACGATAGATACCACCACGAGCACCTTTGCTAATTGTAAGTTTTGCTCTGTTTTTACCGATTTTTTCGATGTCGAAGACAACTTCAGCATCACGTGGGAAGGATTTAACTTCTGCGAAACCGCCTAAGACATTTTCTAATTTCTTTGGCATAATTTCGTCAACAACTTCTTCAATTAAAGCAAATGCTTTAGCTTGAGCTGCACGAATTTCTCTAGCTGTGGATGTTTCGGTTAAACCACAAGCTTCCATAATGCCTTTGACTGCTGCGTCATTAGCATCTTCTGCAGAGAATTCAGTTGTTGGAAGACCTTGAAGAGCCTTCATGATACATAATTTTAATTCTTTTGTCATTTTCTTGTACCTCAACTATTCTCCGCTACCTTGATCAGCAACGCCGCCAATGAACATATAATGTTTACCAGCATCACCATTTGGCATTTCGCTCATAGCGAACCAATTATCTTTGGATTGGCCATCATCTTTTGTTAATTCGACGATTAAACCAGCATCCATAGCTTCTTTTAAGCCTTTATGGTCTTCAGCTTCGCCGTCTGCCATCCATTCATCACCTGGGATTAATTGGACAAGACGTGGGCATTCATATTCGATTTCTGTTGCGTAGTAGGCGTCACCTTTACGGATTGTATTTAATGGATCATTGTAAACAATGAACATTGGTTTGCCAGCTTCCCATGCGCAGATACCGTCTTTAGAAATTGTACAAATTGTACCGTTTTCGATAAAGACTCTACCATTCTTTTCAACGCAAAGGTCAGTTTTGGCGTTTTCAGCAACTTCCATTTGAGCTACGACGAAACCTGGGAGTAAAGCCTTAAGGTTGTTAGCTTCAATATAATGGAAAGTTGGTAATAAATCATAAAATGCCATGTTTTTACCTCTTATTTTCCTAACATTCTACGAATGTAAGAATTTAATTGTGTGTCAGCGGTTTCTGGTTTCTTTGGCTCTGGAGCCGCTAAAGGAGCCACTCTGCTGAAGGATTCTTCAGATGATTTCTTGTAAATCTTAAGAAGTTCAAGTTCGAGAGTTTCTTCAGTGAACTCATCTACACGTGAAGTAAGATCAGCTTTTTCTTCATCTGTTAGATATTCTTCATATTTACTAATAAGAGCTATTTTTTTCTCTTTTTTAAGGGTTTCAAGTTCTGCTCTTTCACTATCAGTAAATGAGGCAGGACTTGTAACTTGCGTTGTCATTTCGCCTTCATTAACTGTACTCTCTTTCCCTGTGTTTGAAGCGAATTCAGCGGATGTTGGTTCTTCTTTTACTTCTGTAACTGTCGCCGCAGTTGTGGCAACTGTAGTAACATCTAAATCAGAAGATGTAGGTGTGGTACCTGCAACATCTGCAGAGAAGTTTTCATCAGAATCTGTAGCAAATTCTCCGGAGTCAGTAGTAAAATCATCTGAATCTCCTTTAGAGAAGCTATTGTCGCCTGTTGCTGTTGAATCTACAACGTCTTCATAGGTAATATGTACTTCATTAATCTTACCTAATGTAACGACACCTTCTTCAAGGGTGTAGTAGATTTTCATAAGTTTAGAAGAGCCATCATAGTATGAATAGAATCTAAAGATTCCGTATTCATCTGTGAAGTCTACTGAATATGTGTAGTATTCGCTACCGTATTCACGCATGACTGCTTCATCAACTTTTCCAGCAATTTCGCCTCAGGAGAGTTTTAAGAAATCTTTAATTTCCATTTTAGCATCTCCTATTGGATCAGTTTTGCCTTCACAGTAATTTCTCAAGATCTCCATCTTTTTGTTAAATTGTTCATTTTTCTCAAAGAAAGCAGATCCAGTAAAGGCGGGTTCTTGATCATTCCCTAAAACACTAACACCAACGAAAGTTCCTGCAGTGAATTCAATGTTTTTGAAGTGTTTTCTTTCGTCATAGTTAACTACGTACTTAACTGTACGAGGGTCGAGCTCTAAAGATTGACTATGACCAACAATCTTTTTAGCAATTTCGCCTACCGTGTCTGGACGTTCAGTGTATAACACTACTTCACAAACACACCATTCATTTCCGTCTTCAAGAACTTCGAACTTTGGTTCAACACATGGATCAACAATTCCGTAGAGTTGTTGTTCACTAGCATGACCAACGAAATCTTGTTTTTCTTCATCATAATGAGTTACGACAGGAGTATATGGTAGACTACCAATAATTTCTTGCGCGAAACTATCTGAGAAGTAACGGTGATCGGCTGTTTCTCCTTTGTAAAATACGCTTAATTTCGCACGGGAGAAATTTTCATTGGTTTCTTTAGAGAACCCCGATAATGTGGCAGGCCAACGATAATTAATTTTTGGTTTGAACATTTCGTTTTCCTCTAATTACCCTATTCCTTTGCATCTTTTTCTGAAGTTTCTTCTTCTTTTCCAGATGGCTCAATTCCTGGATCGGAATCGTCATCCTCAGATTTGTCTTCATCTTTTCTATCTTCTGCAGTTTGTGTGTATGAAGATTGTAAAGGTGTAATTTGGGTAAGATCTAAGAACGATTCAAGATCAAATATATCTTGAATGTGTCTTTGTTTTGTACCAGATGCAATAATATAGTCGACTTTGCCAACTCCAAGAGTAGCATTTTCTCTATATCTCTTAACATCTTCATCAAGAGTATATGGCGAGATTGGTAAAAGGTCAATATTCACCTCATACCCCTTGAAATCAATCCAAGAATTTAAACAGAGATTGAAGAAGTTGACATACATTTGAACGAACTTCCAAACGAAACTTTTATCTCTGATTAATGCCATTTTTAATGCGGTTACAGAATCAGAAGTAAAGATACTAGCATTGAAACCAGCATTATTAAATACTGCTTTGTAAGCATTGGCTAAAACTTGGGTTGCGCTATCATCATCATCTGAAATCTTATCTACATGGACATCACCATATGTAGTAATTAAACGAGATTTATCGCCATTATCTATAATTTTCTTCAAAGATTTATGAAGTGCTTTGACTTCATCAACTTCGAATAATAATTCATTTTCATAATGTGGAATTGTGTGAACAACTAAATATCTTAATAAGTTATCACTTCTTTCCAATTCATTATCTTGGTACTTTTCGTAATCAAGAATTCCACCATATAAATAGAATAAAGTAGGAATTCCTTTTTCATTAAGTAAGACTGCAGATGAGAATGCTGGATCTAGTGTAGCCCATCTATTCTCAAGTGAGGCTTCTTTTTGATATTTACGATAAGCTTTTACAATATCCATTGGCCATCCTTTTAAAAAGTCTTTTAATTGGAGTTCTGTATAACCTAAATCGGTAAAATAAGAACAGTCAAATTGGATAATATATGTGCCGTATTGTGTTTGACCAACTGTACGACAATATTTTTCAGGTAATAACAATGTACTAACTGTTAAACTTTCTTCGTTTAAAAGAGTTGTAAAATAAGTACTACCTGTAATAAAAAGTTTTGTTAAAAGTTCTGGAAATAAAGTTTCAATTGCTAAACCATCAACGATTTCGTTCATATATCCATAAGTGATATTGAAGTCTTCGGCTTTAATTTGTTTTTTAGCTTTCGCTTTACTTTTTGTCCAGAGTTTATGTGGAATAACTTTATATTGGAATGAATAAATGTTTGCTAAATAATTAATAATAGAAGCATAAATAGGATTGATTAAATATAATTCCTTTGAAGATTCTACTATTGTTTGTTTTGAAGCAATCGCATTTTTAAGAGCTTCCCTGACTTGCGCCGCAGTTTGATAAGAACCTGTTTGGTAAGTATAGGTTTCATTAACACGATTCTTTCTTGATACCTCATCTTCATAGAGGTTTTCTAATTTTTTAGTTCGATTTACTTTAAAATCAGTAACTTTCTTTTTATTGTCTGACATAATAACCTCCATTAATCATAGAATGAGATGTCTCTAATGCCTTTCGACATTTTACGTCTTTTCTTATAATAGTCTAGTTCAAAATGTTGATTGACTGCCCAGACTAAATATTCAGCCATGGAGAAGAAGTCTTTTTGAATTGAAGTATCACGACGAACTATCTTTAATGTATTAGATAATTGATCGGAAGTGTTTACAATATCTAGGTTTCGTAACTCCATTTCCATTTTATCCATTGTTTGGTAAGTTGACAAAAATGCTTTCTGACGTTTTATACTCATTTGAGTAAAACTTTTATTTTGAGAATATAAGTTCAGTGCATCAGATAGTTTAACTGGATAAGTAATTGCGCCTGTACTCATACGAGAGAAGAAGAAGAAGTGAATTTGTTCACCAACTTTTCCTCCTGATTTAATCTCATAACATATTGTCTTCTCTTTTGGATATCTTCGCAAGTCTTTGCTCGCATTATCTGGTGGATTTATAATTCCGAGTCCTTCGTATAAAATTCCTTGCTTATCACGAGTCTCTTTATTTAACCAGTCACGCATCGCCGCACCAATACCATTAGCATCGTAAATAAGCAATTTAGCATTGTATAGTAAAACTAATTTTTTAAATTCATTCGCAATTTCTAAATAGTCTGTGGAAGGAATGGTTAATAAGTTGATAAATTTATAGTTGAAGTAGTGTTCTTTTGGTATGACTCTCGCCACACCAACTGCTGTCTCGGCAGAACCATCTTTAGCCATATCGGCGCAGATAACGTAGAACTCATTATTGTCTTTTGCGACTTCTGTTCGCTTATCCTTTAATTCGACGAGTTTAACCTGACGTAGCGCCGCAATAATTGAAGAGCTGAAGGCCGCACCTTGAGGCGCATCACTTCAACGACTTAAGTACTCACGTGAGAATGAGGCTGGTGAGAATGATGGCGAATTTCTAACTTCATCAATTTGTTTTTTAGCAGTTAATCCAAGTTTTAATGGAATTTTATAAGTACCGCCTAAAACAAAGTATTTATCTGGTTCAAGGATAGACATAGCCAAAGTTTCTATTAACTTTTGATAAGCAAATGTTCCTTGATATCCTGCTGTTGTAATATATATTTGTTGAGATTGTGGTTCATAAGGGTTAATTAAACCATTGAACATGGTACGAGGACGGTTAAGTAAAGGAATATAAACTTCATTAACTTTTGTCGCATCCTGTTCAATAATTTCTTCTAAAATAAGAGACTCTTTACGAAGACCTCTAACATTACCTAAGTCAAGATGGGACCCGTTTTTGAACGCAAATTCAACATAGTCCGCCCCCATTTTATAGGCATCGAGTAATTTACCCGCAATCTTACGTTTTTGCATTTCATTCGCAAGTAATGGGAATTTTACCCAGAGATCGTCGACGATCTTTTGTTTCGCGATTTCGGCCGCTTGCTTATTTGTTCCCGCAGTAATAGTTGTATTATGGCGAGGAATAAACATACAGTGAAGGTATCTATCTAAGTCAGCTAAGAAGGATTTAGAAGTACCACGACTAAAATACTCGTAAGTAATACTACCACGAGCCATACAGCGAATCATTAATCTTTGAAGGAAAAATAAGTGGAAATGGCTTTCTTTTGGTGTAATTAAATCAACAAAATAATCAGGATAGGCAATAAAATAATTTAAGTATTCACCTACCTCATCAAAGTGTTGATTAATACGCTTTTTAGTAAGGAAGCCAGTGTTATCTTGGTCGTCTTCGTCTAAAAAATTAAAGTACGCTTCAATTTCTGGATCTACTGCATCATCAAAAATATCTTCTCTAAGCATCCTTTGGGTCCTTACGTATTATTGTTGCTGCCAAAGTACTATCATCATCTTCGGCATCTTCAGAGAAATCATAGTCTGTTGCAGTATTATCTGATTCAACTTCAATATTATTCTCATCTGGCATAGCTTCAAGGAGCTCATCGAGCGGTGTATTATTTGTAGCAATCGCGGCTTGTTCCTCTTCCGCTTGTTCAAGGCGTTTTTTAGCTAACTGTTCTAATAAAGGTTGTAAACCTGTTGCTTCTAATACTAACGCTCTATTTGTTTCTTGAATATCTTTAATTGTGAAATCAACTTCATCTCTATCATTATTATCGTAGAAACGGAACTTAAATCCGGAACGTTCCATATAATCATAGAGCTCAGCGACGGTTGTAATTTCGTCAGTTTTTGTCTCTTGTATCATTGTTTCAAGATCCGCTTGTTTTGCGAAAGTTGATCATGCACTTGAGAAATCTTTAATTGCTTTTGCATCTTTTGCACGAATTGCTTCATCCATTTCAATTTGTAACTTACAAAGAGTTTTAACTGACTCTTTTTGAAGAGGATTAGTAATATTATTTGCTTTTAAAGTACGAGTGTAAATACTATCGAGTTTAATAAGTTCCTCGAAAGTGTATTGTTCACCTCATTTAAGCTTTCCACGCATAATATAGGATTCTTTAATTGGCTTAAGTTTTTCAATAATTTCTGTAAAACTACGGCACTTTTCCCATTCTTTGTTGGTACGAGACCAAAGATCATGCGTTGTCGCGCTATAGCGCAAATTAGGTTGATATTCTAATTTTTGGAGCATACCTAAAGTATATTCTTTAAATACACCTTCTGCATAGGTGTCACTTAAAGAAAGTCATACTTCTGGATCTCATGGTAAATTATAAGTACGGCAGAAAAATTCTGCATGTTCAATATTTTTATAATCTAATTGTTTATTAATACAATCGTAGCAAATTGGTGTTCCAGTCAAAGGATTATTACTGGACATTAATTCCTTTTCGCGTCCGCATTGAGGACAAATCGCTTTTGTTCAAATCGGCATAATATTCTCCTTAAAGGTATTATATTAAAAAAAATATAGATTGACAAGATTGAAAAAATAGTATAACAATATACGAAAATTGATTAGTTTTATATTAAATAGAAAATATAAATATATAATGGAGTTTGTTATGATAGGTCCAAAAGATAAAGTTATCACTGATAGTTGTGAAGAAGAAGAATACTTTGAAGATGAAGATTTAGAAGTATTAAGTAAAACTGATTTATTTCGCAGCGAAGATGCTGATTTCATCCAAATGATTGACTCATTTGAAGATGAGTCAGTTAATCTATTATTTGATCCATCTTGAGAAAAGGATGTAAAGTAAAAAGTTTGGTGACAGTGCCAAACTTTTTTTGTATAATATAAATATAAAGGAGAACTTTATATGTATTATATATTGGGAATTATTATCGGCGCACTACTTGTCGCTTCTATAATAGCAATCGTTGCATCAATCGAACTAATAAAAGAGCGAAAAGATCATAATAGAGATTTAAAAAGATGGAATAACGATTTTTTGGCATATGGCCAAGAGTTAAAACAGCTTACTATTGAATTAGATGAAGCAAAAGCGCAACTTCACAAAGAGGATATTTCGGAGGATCGGGACGTCCTGAACGCGCAAAAACAATTAATCATAGAGGATATTAGTAAAAACAGGAGTGAACTAGATAAAGTTAATGGTCAATTAAAGGACGTACAAGACCAGTTAGCCTCTTCTAATTCAGCTCTCGCGAGTTCTCAAGAATCACGATTACAAACAGAAAGTATTATTCACGGCTTACAGGAGCAAATCGTTGTTCTGGAACGGCAACGTAGCGATCTTGAAGGAAAAATTAATCTTTTAGAAACACAGTTGAAACGTCTTAGTTCATGACAAAAAGTTATTGAAAAAGATGAAGATCATGTTATATGGCTTCCGATTTTAAGTGAAAAAGAGTCGAAATTGATAAGTTTATTAGGAGAGTTACAACTATTATACCCTGATTTAAAAACCGACTTTGCAACCATAGAATGAAAGAAAATCTGAATGCCTCAATTGCAGAAGTTAGGTAGTGTTATTGATGGTAAACGTGGTATATACCGATTAATATTACGGGAAAATAGGAACAGTTCTCATGCGGTCGAACACAACGACATTTCTGATTTTTCCAATCGTATCGATATAGTGGATGCGGATGGAAATGTTAAAAGTGTGCCGATTTGTTACATAGGTCAGGCGGTCGACATTAAGGATCGATGGTACCAACATGTAAAAAAGATGATTGGTGTAATGCCGAAAGGTAACGAAAGAGTCTATGACTATCGTCCTGAAGATTTTAAATGATGTATCATTGAAGATGGAAAAGACGTAGATTTGAATGAAAGTGAAAAATATTGGATTCAATACTACTGCGCGAAAGAAGGACTAAATAAAAAGTTATAAATTTAAAAATGCCGTACACGATCTTTTGTCCAGGGGTATATGGGGGTTTTCGCAAATTTCCCGAGAAAAATAAGTATACCCCCCGTGTAGGTTAAAACTATATACTATGTATATAAAGGTATCCCCACCCCTATTTGTAGGTTAAAATATTCCGTTTGGTATAAATACGCATACGCATATATAAAAGTATGCGTTTTTTATTATGATTTTATAGTGATTTTTTATTCATATTTTTTATTATGATTTTATAGTTATTTATAAAAAATTATTAAAAAGTAATATATATTTATATATATTAAAAAAATATTTTATAAAATTATTATTTTTTTTCTTGCTATATATTTTTTTATCGTGTTATAATGATGTCGCAAACAAGGAAAGGACAAAGAGAAAATGAAAAAAGAAAACTTGTTAGAAATGTTAAAAAGTCAAAGAGTAATGACTAAAAAGAATACTCGCCAAGACATTATTGATTTTGTCGCTTCTATGGTAGAATACCATATCAAAGACAACGCTGACTTAGTAGGTATTAACCCTACTCGCACGGGTTCGGGCGTAAACTTAGGCGAAGTTATGGAAGTAGTCGCTAAGAGTTTATTTAGAAATAAACTTGAAAAGAGCGATAGTTCAAAACACTATGACCTTATCGCCAAAGGCGAAAAGGTGGAAGTTAAGTTCTCAACCAGCGATGCCTATGCTCACCCAATTAACAAGAGCGAAGTAGTTGATTATTACTTAATAATCACCTACTCAAAGAAACTCGGTTTACAAGCGTTCAAAGTGCCTTATGCTCAAAGAAATGAGATAGACATTAACAACCAAAGTAGGATAACAATTAACCAAAAGGTTAAGTTCCTCGATAAAGAGTTAACCCAAAGACTAAGCCCAAGGGCTTAGTCCTACGGGGTAGGTTAAGAAAGGTAGGTTAATATGGAAAGTTTGATTAGTGCGATTAAGGACTTACAAAGTAGGTTAAAAGATAATCACTTAACAAGTGAAGAAAGAAAAGACTTACAAAGTAGGTTAAATGCCCTCAAAGTTCACTTAATGGTCTTAGAGTAGGTTAAAAGGGTAGACGGAAAATCTACCTCTACCAAACGGAATTGTAGGTTAGTTCCGTTCGGTAGGGGCAGACGGAAAAGGTAAGTTGCCTATTGAAGCAAGCCCCAAAATATGCTATAATATAGACAAGAAAGAAAGGTAGGAAAAGGTTATGGCAGACGGAAAAATGTATCTCAATACAATTACAGGAGAATTAATTAGAAGAAAATGTAGGTTAAGTGCTTACAGATACTTCAAGGCAGACGGAAAAGTCGTGGGCTACAAAGTCAGCCTTAAAAATGTTATCCTCTATTGTAGAGGGTAGACGGAAAAGACAAAAAGGTCTTTTCAAGCAAGAGAAAAAGTGCTATAATATAAGTGTAGAAAGAAAGGTAAGGTAAGAATTATGGCAGACGGAAAAAAGAACATTTATGTAGATATGGACGGAGTTCTCGCGGATTTCTTCGCAGAAGAAAGATGTGTTGAGAGATTTGAGACGGAAAAAGGCTTCTTCCGTAGGTTAAAACCTCTAAGAAAGAATGTCGCGGCGCTACGCAAGGCAATCGCAGACGGAAAATATAATATCTTCGTGTTAAGCGCAAGTCCTAATGACCGTTGCGACACTGATAAAAGATTATGGTTATCAAAATATGTCTCAGAGTTAGAGACGGAAAATGCTATCATAATGAGGAATGGCGAAGATAAGTCTAAATATATGAGAACACCAGACGGAATATTGTTTGATGACTATGGCAAAAACATTGAAAAATGGGTTTGTAATAATGCGGGCGTAAATCGTGCCGTTAAGATTAGAGCAGACGGAGATGTCGCCATCGCCTTCCAAGCAATTAACTTCTTTAATGATATTGTATTAAATGCGTAGACGGAAATCATAAAAAGGGGTTGAAATATACCCCTTAAAATGATATAATATATGTGTAAGAAAGGTAAGAGAGTTATGAAAAAGGAAATTATTAAAGTTAAAGTTAACCAGACGGAATTGCCAAATAAGTTTCACTTTGGAGTTCAACTCACAACTCGTATGAATATCTTTCGTGATAAAACAAAGTATAGACGGAAAGTGAAACATAAGGGACAGACGGAATACTAGACGGATTTTGCCCAGACGGATTGTAGGTTAAAATTTTAACCTACTTTTGCGCAGCAGCCACTTAACCTACCCACGCAGCCCGGCGTGTCGATTCCGTCTAAATTTTTGTGAGACGGAAAATATTTTTTCTATTGATTATTTCATTTTTTTATGATATAATAGATGTGGACCATTTCCGTCTAGTTGTATGTAGGTTAAAATTAAATTGCATATTTTTGGGTGAAAGTATGCAATTTAGCGTAGACGGAAAATATTATTTGGGGCTTGTATTGGGTTGTGTTTGGGTGTATAATATATATGTAAGATGAGAAAGGGACATAAGGAAAAAGTCCCAGACGGAAATCTTACAAAAGGTATTGAAATCACTTAAATTATATGATATAATTATAGTGTAAGAAAGGTAAGGAAAGTTATGGCAAAGTCAAAAACAAAGAAAAATTATGAGTTCAAAACCGGAGACGGAAAATATAGGTTCAGGGTTGTGAAAAGTGGAGACGGAAAAGGTTGCGATATTAACGGAGCATATCCAGTAATCTGTCAGACGGAAAAAGGTGTTAAGAAATTAACCCGCAAGGAGACGGAAAAGTGGTGCTTGGAAATCGCTATCTCTATGGGAGCGTTCCCAACTACCCCAGTCCCAGCAGACGGAAACAAGTAAAAACTACTTGTTTCTCTAATACTAATATGATATAATATTAGTATCAAAGAGATAAGTAATTCAAAGAAAGGTGAGCAGACGGAATTATGAAAAAAGTTGTAATGTATGGTAGACATAGTAAGAAACCATTATTTGTAGGAACTGAGACGGAATGTCGTGCGTGGATTATGTCACAAGCAAGTGAACATATTAAATATACAAATGCTTATGGTGTATCTTGTTTAAGAGTTAATGTGATATATGACGCAGACGGAACCGCTTATGATGTAGGTCAATCTGTTATGTATCAAATCGTTGAAGCAGACGGAAACGAAACAAAAGGTATTTACAACGATTAAAAAGTATGATATAATAATATCATAAGAAAGGTAAGAAAAATGAAAAAGAAAATCTCAGACGGAAAGACCGTTAGAAAATTAGAAAAAAGACTTTATCAAATGATTAATAAAGAATACAACAAACCAGACGGATTTTATTGCGAAATTACAGAAGTCGCACTAACATTTCCAGACGGAGAAGGTATGTATACAATAGATGTCCATTATGGTTTCAAAAGAGCAGACGGAGAAGAAATCCATAGAAATATTGATGACTTAGTCGTTGCCGGACCAGACGGAAAAATTGAAATCCCATTTGTCGCAGGACAAGTTAGCCAATACATAATAGACCAAGAATGGTAGACGGAAGGAGCGTAGGTTAATATGGAATTAGTGCTTAAAATGAAAAGTAAGAGAGACGGAATTAAAATCCTTCTCAAAATCAATGGTGGTAAAATTATCAATAGGATAGTCTCACAGACGGAATTGGAAGAATTACTTGCCAAAATTAACAAATATAAATCAGTATTCCCATCAGACGGAATTGCTTAGAAACTACTTGTTTCTTCCATACACTTATGATATAATAAGTGTATCAAAGAGATAAGTAAGTTGAACCGAGAAATCGGGTAGACGGAAATCTCAAAAAGGTCTTGAATATCATTAAAAAATATGATATAATATAGACATAAAGATGAGTAATCGTAAGTCACTTGAACCAAGTAGGGTGCAGACGGAAATCTTAAAAAGGTCTTGAATATCGTTGTTAAAAATGATATAATATAGACATAAGAAAGATAGAGATAAACCACTTAGTAAAGGAAATCTCGCAGACGGAAAACTGATAAACCACTTGATAATCTAATCAAGTTATGCTATAATTATCTTGTAAGATAAGGAAGGAGAAAAATAACTATGGCAGACAGAAAAGAAGCAAAGGTGTGGACACCAAACGAAACTCAAAAGGACTTTATGGAAACTTTGAAAAGTTATCCAGACGGAGCAACTTTAAGAGATATTGAACTTGATACAGGTAAAACCTTCAAAACAGGTGCTATCAATGTCTTAGTCGCTAAGGAATTAGTTAGTGCCTCAGACGGAGAGTTCAGTGTTAACTTAGTCTATCGTGATAGAGTTATCGGCTCAGTCAAAAAGTCTTGGAAAATCTACAAATTAGCCTAATTTGTAGGATAGACATAGACGGAAGGGCGAAATGCCCTTCCCCATTAAAATGGGCTCAGACGGAATTACCTTTCATTGCTTTGCCCTTTCACCGCCTGAACCTATCTTAATGGGGATACCCCAGACGGAGCGCTATGGCGCCACAGACATAGACGGAATTACGTGCTATCGTTCACCGAATGAAAAAGAGCACACCTGAATTGGTTGGGTATGACTTCAATTGACTTAGAGATTTCAAAGAGTTAAATCTCTCCGACACATAGACGGAAAATTCCTATGGCGTATAAGCATAACTGACCTAGGATAGCGTTATGCTCCACGAGACGGAAATTTCAGGAGAAGGTTAATACAACATACCGCCGCGCCGAGTGAAGAGACGGAAAAGGATATTGTAGTCTATTAAACCTACCACTCACTGCACTTGTGTATGTAATAGGTCAACGGGTTGGGGCAGACGGAAAATAAGAGAGTTAGAATTACCCTGATAGACGGAATTACCACTGTGAGCGACTGCGTTCATATCACAGCAAGTTAGTAGTATAATGCACTATAAACTACTACCTATTTGAAAGTTTCGTCACTAAGACCACGACCTAGACGGAATTGCGGCGCCCTGCCGTTGTGGGATACAATCCAAGGTGAGACGGAATTGCAACTGCGATTAGTGTAAATCTCTAACTGTTGAGTGATGAAAGTAAGTACGCGCGGTAAACGGAACTCCCAAATAGGTATTGAAATAAATATCTATTAGTGATATAATAATATCATAAAGATAAGTAATTAATCTACCACGACGAGACGGAACTACCAGAGTTGGCTACTGACTGGCTTACCTCGTGTCGTTATATAAGTCTACTGCGGTAGACGGAATAGGATGCCAACCCGCGGCAGACGGAAATACTTATTTATCAGTTCCCGCTTGGACAACAATGTAGAGTATCGACTTGCTTAGCAGACGGAAAAATACGGATAAGACCTAAGATGTGGGTCGCAAAATCCCTTGTCTATGTAGCCTAAGAACTAGTCAGGCAGACGGAAACGGCAGAGTAATGTGTGGGCAGTACGCGTAGCCCCTTGCCCAGACGGAAATTGATAAATAGGTATTTACAAGCAATTAAAGGTGTGATATAATATCTATATCAAAAGAAGAAAAGAAAGGAAGAAAAAACAATGAAACCAGACGGAAACATTATCGTGTTTGATACCGAAACAATTTCATTAAACAAGTCATTTATTTATAATCTTGGTTATGTCGTAGTTAACCCAGACGGAAAGAGACTTGTCAGACGGAACTTTATTATCCGCCAAATCTACGATAACAAACCTCTATTCGCTACCGCTTACTATGCGAATAAAAGACCACTCTATACAAGTTATATGAAAGGTCGCACCGCAAAGAAGGTTAATTGGGGTGAAGCGTGTAGGGTAATGGCTAAGGACATTAAAGAATATGGCGTCGCAGACGGATTTGCCTTCAATAGCCCATTTGATGAAAAAGCGTTCTACTTTAATCACTTATTCTTTAGAAATAGAGTTAGACCGCTAGACGGAATTGTCGTTCACGACATTATGGACTACATAAATGTATTCACCGAGACGGAAGAATATAAAGGGTTCTGTAAAGAACATGGGTTCGTGTGTAAAAATGGTAGGGTAAGAAGAACTGCTGAAAGTTGCTTTGCGTTCTTATCTAAAAACCCTGACTATAAAGAAGAACACACTGCCCTTGAAGATAGCGAAATTGAGACGGATATTCTTCTCTACTCGCTATCTCTCGCCGAGTAGGTTAGGAGGTAGACGGATATGTACTTTGTTGTTAATCTATGTTTAGAAGAAGTTGTTGCTGAATGTCTTACTTACGCTCAAGCCTCTATGGCTTTAGTAGACGCTATCCAAGACTGCGGTGAATTCTATACAGAAGACGACTTCGCCATTATGGATGAAGAAGAACTCGAAGACTACGGTTTAATAAATTAGGAGACGGAATTATGATTAAGTCTACAATGCTCGCCATCGTTCCTAAAAATAACCATGACGAACTTACTTGTTGGTGCTTCGCCATTGAAGACCGAGAACTTGCCGAGCAAACATTAAAAGAACAATATCCAGACGGAACTCATGAAATCATTCAAGTAGATTGCGAAGAGTTCGAAAGTGCCGCAGAGTTTGAAGATTGGTGCTTTACAAAATCATGCTCATGGGAATAAGGAGACGGAAATGTCTTCTTTTTTTTATAGACGGAATTCCGTCTGGGTGTAGGTTAAAATTTGTAGGTTAAATAGTGTAAGGCAGCAGCAGCAGTAGGTTATTGTTCTTTAAAAAAATTAGATTACATCTTACTTTTTATTTTCCGTCTGGTTTTTGTAGGTTAAAAATTTTTTATGTGTAAGTTAAATTTTTTATACTACGTAGGTTAAATAAAGTGAAAGTTTTACTTGACTTTTTATTTTGTAGGTTAAAAATTTCGGATCCAGTTTTGTAGGTTAAGTAGGTTAAGAAATGTAGGTTAAGCAGCTGCGGCAGCAGCAGCAACAATCTTAAAAAATACTGATGTAATCAGGAAAAATTTTTAACAAATAACATATTGAAAAAGTTTGTTAACTTTTTGTAGGATAAAATAATTTGATCATGTAGGTTAAATATATATTTTTTTATATATTATTATTCCCCTTTTATTATATCATACTTTGCCGGGCGTTGTCAAGAGAAATTTAAATTAAAAAAGTGTGATGCCATCAGATCTTTTTTAGTGCGAAAGTTGTTGACCTAATACGGCGTTTCGTGATATAATATAAGAGAAGATAAGGAAAGGAAGAAAATAAAAAAATAAAAAATCTTAAAAACTTCTTGACCCGATACCCCAAAACATGATATAATATATGTGTAAGGTAAGAAAGGGAAAGAAATTAGTAAGAAAAATAAATCTTAAAAACTTCTTGACTTGAACCTTCAAAACATGATATAATAATAGTATAGAAAAGGAGAAAACTAAATCATGGAAAAACAAATCAAAACTTGGACACCTAACGACACTCAAAAGGACTTCTTAAATACTTTAAGAAACTACCCAAATGGCGCTACATTACGCGACATTGAAATCGACACTGGTAAAACCTTTAAAACTGGCGCTATCAATGTGTTAGTCGCTAAAGAAATGGTTATCGCCACCGATAGCGAAGTTTCCGTAAACTTAGTCTATCGCGACACCGTTATCGGTAGTGTCAAGAAAAACTGGAAAGTCTACGCCTTAAAGGCGCAAGACTAATCCAGTCTTGGACTGACTAAAATAGACAAAGTTAAAAGTCTTAAAAACTCTAGCTCAATTGCGGAGCCAACGGAACCCGACCGTCATACGGGGACACGCGAAAGCGACAACCTGAGCAAGTCTGTAAACTGCTAATTCTAAGGGACAAAAGTCCCTTTTTATTTTATTTATTTTTAACCTATTTTTCGATCAATTCTGATAGACGGAATTAACCCACATTTTCTGTGGGTTAAATCGAGGTAAATATGTACGAACGGTTATATTTTCCCAAATACATGAGAAAAACTGAAAAGATATAACCGAACGGTTATATTTAACCTACCATAATCTCGGACCGACTGATCGATCCGTCTGATCCGTCTGCCCGATGCCTCGGCCCAGGCGGTTTGTCAAGTAATAAGGCAGCAGCTAACCTACATTTTTTGTAGGTTAAACAATTTAAGCAGCAGCAGTAAAAAGATCTGGATTTAGTGCGCGTTTTATCGTAAACTATATATATAGAAAAGGTTAAAGGAGAAATTATGAAAGCACGAGAAATTCTAATTGCACTCTGGATTAAACATAAACAAGATTGGGATAAAATGTACGAGGACATCGCCAACAAAAACATTGACGATAACTTGGAGAAATATCTTGAAAATGTCGACACTGAAGAATTTGTTACTATTCTTGATGCCGACTATCCAGAAAAATTAAAACACAGATATCATCCCCCATTTGTTATCTAAAAATATATTGACTAGTATGCCCGAAACATGCTATAATATATATGTAAGATAAGAAAAGGAAAAAATAATTAAAATATTTAATCCTAAAATTATCTTGACTAACATCATCAATTCATGCTATAATTATTATATAGAAAAGGAAAGGAGAAAATAATTACTATGGCTAAGGAAACCAAGGTCTTTGCACCTAACGAAAATCAGGTTGCATTCTTAAATGCATTAAAGGATAATGGAGGCTCTGCCACCTTATTCGAATTAAACTACTTAAAGGGTTACAACTTTAAGTCTGGTGCTATCAATACTTTAAAAGCCCACGGCTATGTTGAAGTCACTGATGGCGAAGGCTATGATTGCGATATCGTCTACAATGGCGTTACCGTTGGTCATGTCCACAAACCTGCCAAAGTCTATACCTTAACTGGTAAGGCTTATTAATCCGCAGGATTAACTAACTTATACCGAGCAACAGCTCCCTCCTCGGCGTATACTGCTCGTTAAAAAACAAAGAAGATAGGCGTTAGGCTCACGACACGAGCCATCGATGAAGTGTTATGAGTGTACGCATCGACGAAAAAACTCTTAGAGCTAGGATAAGGGCGCTTCAGTAACTTATCCCCTAATATGGCCGACCTGGATGGATAGTCTGGGGTTCAATTCCCCAGTTGGTCTCAAAACACCCACGCAGCAGTAACCAGGGTGAATACTAAGACGTCAAAACGTGAAAGAGCCTGCTGC
>AUXO016297614.1_pt1 | contig 42209 bp, 49 predicted proteins | sample 768731 | NCBI WGS metagenome assembly AUXO01 (sample SAMN02715735, study PRJNA202380) | gut metagenome | biome: sheep rumen | host: Ovis aries | place: New Zealand: Palmerston North | reverse complement strand
CTACACACGCCGGGAATGTGCAATTACAAATACACAAAGACCATCTTGGAACTGGTACTTTTTCAATAGTTGATAAAGAAGGAGCAATGTTAAAAATTCGTTCGTTGATAGCGACATTAAATGGTTCTCTTGTTTTAATAATTAAATCACCTTCCGGTGGCGTCGGAAGAATGATTACAGGTGCTATTGATAAACTATATCCAGTTGAACAAAAACCGGATCAAGTTCCTGTTTATGAAATTTCAATAAATGGTGGTGTTGTTGATTTCTAATGAGTGTAAAGTTTAATTACATATATCCAATAACTCTTGAAAGTTATTTGACCGAAGCAAAAGGTGGCTATAATAACCTCTCTAACTTGTGTTATGAGAGGTTTGAATTCAAAAACATTCGAAAGTTGTTTTGTGAAAAATTATTGTCTTTCAAGGACGACAAAAAAAACAAATCAAAAATACTTAGAGCAGGAAATGTTTATTTTGATAAAAACAACAATGATTTTGACAATTTTGAAACAGAGGTTTTTGATATTGAAAAAGCAAAAGATGTTGAAGTTGAAAAGAATAAAATTGAAGTAAGATATGAAAATATTGACTTGTTGCGAGATGTTGGTTTGTCGCTTTATGATTTTGACAATATAGTTGAAAACACTTTATTGCTTTCTTTTTATGGTAGAAAATATGAACTGACAAAAAATGTTTCACAAGACGATTATTCACTAACTTTAACAATAAAGAGTGGCAAGGTTTGTAATAATGTAAATGATGCCGACCAAATAACTGATTATTTACAGAATAAAGATTTGGAAGAATATAACAAAATAAAAGCACAAATTCAAGGTGAAAAACCACAACAATGTAATGAAAAAATAGAAAATGAAGAAATAACACTGATTGTAAAAGAACCAAGCGTTGAAGATGCTTTTAAGATTAAAAATATGTTTGGCAGTATTATAACATCAAACAATCTTTTTGAAAATAAAACCTTGAAGGATTTTTGTAATAATAACATAACTTTTAACGGCAATCCATTAAAACTTGATGATGCGATATTTTTGAAGTTTCTTGAAGGGCGACTGGTTTTGATATATGATATTTTATGGAACATTTTGAGATTTGCCTATTGTTATAATAAAAAAAAAAATCAATTTTTGACTACGATAATGTAAAAAAAAGCAATAAACACTATGAATGGGAGAAGTGCATAAATGATTTTATAAGCGATCATCCAGAATTGACAATGTATGAAGAGTTTTTGCCTCTCATAATGAAAAAGCAAATCACATTCAAAGATTTCAAAACATATTCTTACAGGGAGCTGTCTTCTTGGCAAGCAATAAATGATGTTATTACTTTTATAGAGCAAAAGCAAGTTGAAGAAGAGTGCAAAAGACAAGAAAAGCAAAGTGCAAAAAATGCACATTCCCACTCGTTTGATAAATAAATATATTAGTTAATAAGAAGATTGTGGGGTATACTCGTGAACTGATTACATATTTAACATTTAAATCGGATAATACCGGGTTAGACAAAGCGGATAAAAGGATAGAAGACACAAAAAACAAGACAAAACAAGCAAATAATGACATAGAGCAAGATCATAGAAAATCATTAGAAAGGAGAGAAAGAGCGGAAGAGGCGGCAAAAAGGAGAGCAGATGAAAGGTATAAATCAATGAGGAATAGTGTTCTGGCGTTGACTGCTTCAATGACACTGATGACAAGAGAGGCAATTAAATTTGAATATGCTTTGAAAGATATTGAAAAAGTTAATCCGCATCTCAATATGGGGCAAACAAAAGAAGAAATACTTGCAATGTCAAGATTTGCACCAGGTAAGAGTTTAACGGACTTGGCAAGGGCTTACAAAACATATGCACAAACTTTGAAATCACAAGATGAAATACAAGAAATGATGAAATTGACAGAGCAAGGTTCTATTGCTTATGATATGTCGGCAGAGCAAACAGCGAGGAACTTGTCAATTATTAAAGGAAATTTGGATTTAACACCGGAGCAAATAAGAGTTTTAGGTGATAAAATATCATATGCACATCATAATTATGGTAATGCACAAGTTCCTGATATTTTTTCAGCGCTGCAAGATATGTCTGGCGTGATGCGGACAGCTGGTATAAATGAAACATTTGCTACTGCATATGCAACTCTTGGCATAAATGCAGGTTTTGAAGCAAGCGAAGTGGCGAGGTCAATGCAAAGATTAAATCAAAGAACAATGATGGGTGAAATGTGGCAAAATAGAGGTATGTTCCAAACTGCTGGCAAAGAGGCGGGCATTGATATGGTAAAATTTACACACGAGTTAATGGAAGCAAGTAAAACAGGACGAACCGGAGAAAAATGGATAGAATTGTTTAAGAAAATAGACGATGCACAGAAGAAAGGCAAGAACGTCTCGGCTATATGGAGTATTATTGGTGGTTTGAATTATGAAAGAATTTTTAAATCATTAGGTTCTAATCTTGGAAATTTAATTGATTTAAATGAAAAACTCTCTGGCAAACAATTAAGACCCGATGGACAACCAGTATATGAAGGAGAGCAAAAGAGAGCTTACGATATAATAATGTCAACAACTGAAAAACAAATTCAAGCACTTGGTAATTCAATGCAGAGATTATCTAATGCACTTATGGAGCAAAACCTTCCAGCAATTAGAGAATTGACAAAAATAGCGACTAAGTATGTAAATGCTATCGCGGACAACAAAACAATGTCAAAGGCATACGGTGTTGCTTTGGAGGCGGTATTTGGTATTTTGATGTTAAAGTTTATTCCGGCGTTTATAAGAAAACATAAATTATTGTCGTCAACAATGAACCCATTGAATTATTTTGCCGTTGATAAATACTCTTTGATGAGGTTGATGCATAAAGTTGGTTTGGTAGATGTAGGTTTAGCAAGATTTATTTTAGTTGGTTCAAGAATGTTGGGGCCAATGATGTTGATTGCTCCTTTGTTAAAAGTAATTGCCGATGAACTTGGAGTAACTGATAAAATAATGAATTTGTTAAATAAGGTTTTTCATTTTCAAGAAACACCAGAAGAAAAAATAGCTAAAATAGAAAATGAAATGAAATACAATAAACAAATAAATGAAGATATGGCAAAAATGACACCAGTAAATCTAAATGGAATTACATTAGAAGGTGTTGCCTCTGGAAGAGAAAACTGGGCTAAATCATTTGCTGGTGGTTTAATGGAAAGAAGATATCTTGACGCACAACGTATGACTTTAATACAAAATGTTGAAGTAAATGCACAATACCACGAGTTATCACAACAAACAGATGCCTATAAAGCAAATCAAGATTTGATAAGACAACTTGAAGAAAAAATGAAACAAAATGCACAAAAATATTCAACACAAATAACAAACGATCAATTTGATAGATTGCAAACAAGTTTAGGTTTAAGTAATTAGTTATGTTGATAGGTTTGGCGCAAAGTAAAATAAATGAGTTGATAACTGGAAGAAAAATAGGAATTACTTATGATGTAAATCCGGATTTAGATGGTTTGGCGAGAGGTGGCACATTTGCTGATACCTTAGAAATTGTTGAAATCACTTCAAATAGACAAGGGCAGTTATCACAAATAGCAATAGAAAAAGGATCAAAATTTACAGACAACTGGCGTCCAGCGCCAAGAACTTTGAATATACAAATATCAATTTCAAATCTTGATAATATTACAAACAATGCTTTAATAGCAACGGCCGCAAATTTAATAACTGGTAGTAATAATTGCATTGAAGCAGTTGAATTATTGAATAGATTATATGATGAAGCGATTATTTGTGATATAACAACGAGATTTAATGATTATAGAAATTTCAAATTAGTAAATGATCCTTCAAAAGAAGATTGGCAGACGCAAGAACATATTGTTTTTAATTCAGTTTGGCAAGAAGTTCCATTTTTTGAAGAAAGCGAAAGGATAACAAGACAAAGATTATATGGCTCTATTACTTCATTAGGGAGTAAAATAAAAAGTTTATTGTAATAAACGCCGATAAAATATAATCAAAAAAGCATATTACCCTTTCATTTGATAAATAATTTTATGTTATATTTTTTTAATCAAAAATTATGTCTGATTTTTTAGTCAAAGAGAATATAGGAGTTCAAAATCAAGGCCAAAATGTTGATAATGATACGGCAAATACACAAACACAGTCACACAATAATCAACAAGCCTCTTCTGTTATAGACGAAGAAAAGATGACAAATGCTTTTACAAATGTTTTCCAAAAGTTTTTTGGTAAAAAGGAAGTGAAATCAAACGCTGAAAACAACGAAAATACACCACAGCAAGTTGTACCTCAAAATGTAGTAAATTATGAAGAACAATTTAAAAAACTTCAAGCCACTCTTGAAGAGGCAAACAGACGAAACACAATTTTACTTGATAAACAAAAACTACAAGATTATGCAAATGAATTAAAAGACAGCGGTTTTGATATTGATAATTCCGTTTTGAGAACTGTAAATAACATCAGTGAACTAAAAAGGAAGATATTACAAAAAGAAATGAATGTTGATTATTCAGCACAAAACGACGATTATGTAAATGGTGTTTTTGATATGTTAGCCAAAAATAAAAGTATTGCTTTGGAGAATAATAAAAATGTAAAAACAATGATTAGTAGAATTGTCAGTGAAAATGCTGGGAGACAAGATAAAGACAATTTCCAAGCAGATTTTTTACAAACAGATATTAAAAACTTGTCCGTTGAAGACAAGAAAAAGTTGTTGAATAAGTATAGAAATTATTAGTTTGTTTTTTTTGTTTTGTTTATGATGGTGATGTTAGGTTCAAGTAAGGTTGGAAATGATAAAGAGGTTTTCAGCGATGTTGCTTCCGTTAATTTGGCAGGAGGTGTTTTTGTTGCTATTGACAGCGATGGCAAATATAAAAAAGTCAATGCGTCAACAGATAAAGTTGTTGGTTTTGTAATTGCTCCTGGTGTTGGTATTGGTGGCAACGAAGCAGAGGTTGTTGATGCTAAAACTTCAACAGATAAACCTTATTTGCAATATGTAAAGAAAGCTGGTTCTATGTTTTCTTATGTAAAAAGAGGCAATGAAAAATATGTTGAATTAGGTGCCGATGTTGATAAAGATGATCCAATTTATTTAAACCCAAGTAATGGTTTAGTTTGTGGTGATGCTTCACACACAGAAGGTGAAGGAGGAGATGCGACAACAGTAAATCATATTAGAATTGGAAATAGTGTATTTAATGCTGCTGGGGTGGCAGGGGATATTATAACAATATCTTTTGATTTGTTATAGTTTTTTTTGTTTGGTGTTTTATGGTTTTTAGTTTATGAGTAATGAATTTAGTGTTTTACAAAGTGTTTTGAATGATGTTGCAAGCAATTTGGAATATAAACAATATTTAAAAGTGCTTGAAGAGGAGAACGAAGCTATTAAAATCTTCGGCAAGGCAAGTTATCCTGTCCTTCCTGTTGATGAATATAGAACAAGTTATGAAATTGTTAAAATTGAAAGCGATAAGCAATATGCAAATTTAACAAGTGAAGGTGCAACAGAGTATTCAAATTTAGACAGTGGCAAAGCTGATAAAATGGTACAAGGTATTGTAAAAATTGGTTGTCAGCAAACATTTACCGCCGAAGACGAAGCCAGATTGAGAGATATGGAAAGTGTCTTGAAAAGGAATGGTGCTTATAAAGTTGAAGACTTAATCTCTGCTTTACAAACAAATAAACCTTCAAGATTGGCACAAGCAGTTTATAGTGCTGAAAATTTCATATATTTTCACGGGTCAAAGAATTTGAATACTTTTATTAAAAATGAAAAAAAGAAAAATACAACTTTGAGTTATTCTTCAACAAGTGGGGATACAACAGGTGTTTTGGATAATCATGAGATTGTCGCAAACAAAAATACTCCTGTGGCCGTTAATGGCAAGACAAAATGGAGCCAAAAAGTTGCTGAAACAGGAGGTAAGGAGAGTATTATCAACGATATTGTGAAGTTGAAAAACGACCTTGATGATGCGTTATCAGGTCAGTTTATAAGTGATAGTAGCAAGATGTTGGTTTTGCCAAAGAAGGTTGCAACATTCTTGAAACAAACACCTTATGACACGAATAATAATGCTGGTGTTTTCTTATATGATATGATTTTAAGAAGAACTGGCTTATTACCATCACAAGTTTATGAATGTGAAACACTTGATTTATTTGATAGCGCAAAAGGTAGTGGATTTATTTTTGTCAAAAATCCAGATTATTTCGGTTGTGTTGGAAGCGAACCAAACTTCTTGTTAGACGAGCAAAAAGCAGACACAATAACTCGTAGAGTAAATGCAAGATGCGGTGGTTTCAAATGTGCTTATCCAGAAGCAATTAAATTGATTACAGGTATTGAATAGTTTTGTTTGTTTGTGTTATGACTAAGACTATTTTTATAGATAATCCGTTTAGTAACGGCGATGTGTTTAATGAATGTTTTGGTGCTAAAAAACAAGAAATTAAACACGGCAAAGGTGAATACGAAGTTGGGGACAATGAGTTTCACAACTTGGCAAAAGTTTGTCAACAATATCAGTTTTCTTATAAAGAAATTGTCGCTGAAGCTTCAAAAAAAGTTGTTAAAAAACAAACTGCGAAGAAGGAGCAAGTTCCTGATGTAAAAGATAAAAATGCCGGAGCACAGGAGAAACAAGTTTCTAATTCGAAAGATAAAGATGTAGCTGAAAAATAGTAATGTATTCGCAGAATGTCATAAAAAAGTTAATATCAAACGAGAACGACGTTGAGTTTAACGACCAACGTCGTTTTTCTTTGCACGAGGAATTACTTATTACATTACATATTTTATATGGCGATGATTTTGCTGAAAAAATCAAAAACAAAACAATAAAAATACCATTTTGTCCTTCTTCATTGTGTGTTGAATATGAAGATTACTTGGCAAGTATTTACAATAACACTTTTATTAAAAATACAATACTTGAATACAAAACAAATGAAATGGAAGATTTTTTGAAAAACACAAATGAAAAACAAGTTGTAGACACAACAAAGAGTTTATTAAAAACAACAGCAAATGGCAGTATTATTACTAAAATAGCTGCTTTGTATATGGGAAGCAAAATTATCAACACAGAAACAAAATTTTACAACGAAAGTGCGAGTAAAGCATTTGGCTTTGATTTCAATGTTGATGATTATATGAAAAAACCAGTTTTCAAATATAAACCAAACAAAACACCAAGCGGATATAACAATTTTTATTCAACAGCAGAGGAATGGGCTGAATATAATGTTAGTTTAATTAAAAATATCAAAAAACAAACAGCAGAAGGCATAAAAGACATTGTTGTTAAAAGTTATAATGAAGGTGCAAGAAGTAGTGAATTGATTGATGAAATACTTGAAGCGACAGAAATGAGTAAAAATAGAGTAAAAAGAATAGCAAGAGACCAAGTTAGCAAGTTATACGGACAAAGAAATAAGGCACAATCATTGGCTATTGGTTTGAATAAATATAAGTGGAGAACTTGTTTGGATGAAAGGGTTCGTGACAGCCATAAAGCAAAAGAAGGTAGAGTTTATTTATTTGACGAAGGAATAAATCCTGGCGAGGAAGTAAATTGTCGTTGTTCCGCTGAAACACTAATAAAGTTTTAATTGTTGTCCTCTATTGCTTCGCCATTGAATGGTTTAATAACTTCTGTATCAAGTATAAATTCATTTGCAATTATCTCCTCATTTAACACATTCTTTGTATAGCAAATTATTTTTACTTCCATAAATGACTGATCATAAAATGTGTTGTCATAATCAACAGAAATATCTTCAACATCACTAATATGATGTAAATGTATTCCATAATGTTGAAAGGTTATTTTTGCTGATTGTGAATTCAACAATTTATCTCTTATTTCATCAAGTTTGAATTGTGAATTATTGCCAGTGTATTTCATTCTATAACAAAACAATTTCAAGTGTTTTATTTCCGTTGTGCCAGTTTGCACTTCGCCGATTGTTCCTTTTTGTGTGAGTTCTTTTGTATATTGTAAATTTAATCTCAAAACATCAAAAAAGTTTTGTCCTGCTGAAAATGCTTGATTGTTTTTTTCAACAATTTGTGTTAGTTGGCTAATATAGTTTTTATCTACACAATTATCATATAGCACTTTTTGAAAAACTCTAAATATGTCTTTTTGCTTTATGATTGTCATATACTAATCATCACTATTATCAGCAAGTTTTAACATATATTCAATATGTGGAATTGGTTTTTTGAAAACAAATTTGTTTACAACATTGTATTGTTTGCCCTCAAAAATAACAATATCATTTACACTATCTGGAGTGTCAAAATATAAAACAGCAGTTGTAATTAGCATAAGAGAGCCTTGCATATAGTTTCCTTCGTTTGTTAAACGTTTTGATACATCGGCACCACTCATTATTGTTGATTGATGTGTTATAATTCCAGTAATTGGTTTTGTAATTGTCTCAAAAGTTGTTTTTGGCAAATTGTCTTCTTCATCTATTTCTATGCTTTTGTATTTTCTTTTCACAATTATTTCATCTTGTAATAATTCACTAAAACTTGCCTCAAACAAACCTTCATCTTCTGGCAAGTATTGAATTTTTGAATATTGTTCTGGAATGTCATTTATTTCTTCTGTCATCTTTAATACAAATCAAACTCATTGTCTTTTTTTTTATTATCTGTTTGTATTTCTTCTTGGAGTATATTATTGTTTTTAAGTATATTTCTTGCTTCTTCTGTCGTTAAAACGTCTTCACTTTTTGCTTTTGAAACTGCATTTATGTAATTCAACATTGTCTTGCTTTTTTCTTCATCGTCTTGTTGCCATAATGTAGCAAATTCAAAATCATCATAATTTGTTATATCAAAATTATTCATTTTACAAATCAATTTTATCAAATAGGCACAAGCATTTCTCAAACAATCTTCTTGCAGTGTTTCAATATGTGCATAGTAATTTGATAATGTTGTATTGCTTTCATTTGATAAACCGCTTAAAGTATCATTAAACAAAATCATTTTTGGTATTCCAGAACCAGCAACTATTTTATCTTTAAATGAGTTTGTCACGTCGGCATAACCAGTAAAAATTGACTGAATACGGCTTATTTTGTCTTCTTTGTCCGCGAGAAAAGTTCCTTGTGTTGTTTTCGCCATTATATTTTTTTTCAACAAGTCCATCATTTCTTTTATTTTGGCTTTGTCGCTGTCTTCATCGCCGGTAAATTGCGAGTTCAGATCCATTTGTATTATATCATATTGCGACATAATCATTAAATTTGCTTGTATTTCAAGGGCATCTTCATATCTTGAAATGTCGTTGTATAAATGTAAAAACATACTGCCTTCGCACAATCTGTCGGCTCTTTCTTGTAATTCCTGGTGTGTGATTAAAATTGCTCGGCTTTTGTGAACTTTGATACTGCTTTTTGGTGAAGTTATCATGTAGTAATCCCAGTCAAGCGGGTATAAAGCATTGTCATCTTGTACAATATAAAACTCACTTGGATTAAAAATGTGTGATATTGAAAAGTTTTTTATTGTGTCATCTTCTGTAATCTTTTCAAGAGTTTGTACTTCTTCTTTTTCAATGAGGTCGTTTTCTTGAATTTTTGTGTTTGTTTTTATATCAAGTAAAATAAGAGCCGAACCAAACAATCTTGCTATTCTTACTGCTTTCTCCAAGTGCGTTCTGTATTTTCTTTTGTTCAATTCTTCCAATATCTGTTGCTTGTACTTATTTTTGATAACAATATTTTTTCGTGTCGCATCTCTTGCTGGAATGTTTATGATATTTCTAAATAGTCCATTTGTGTTGTAATATTTCATTATGTTTTTTATAAATGATGATTTGCCACAGTTATTGTTTTCATAAAATGAATGATATTTTATATCATTTAGAAAACAATCGTCAAAATCACTTTTTCTTGTAATAATAAAATCGCTTGTCATTGTCGAATCTGTTTAATGCTATGTTTAAAAAACAAATAAGAGGCCTATAATAAATGTGTTTTTTCTAATAAGTTTAATAATTCTTTGTATAAAGTTATTGCTTGTATTTTTTCTTTATTGTCTCCTTTTATTATTATTTCAAAAAGTTGCGAAATTATTGCTTCATCGCCTCTTATTTTTTCACCTTTTTGAGTTGGATAGTAATTAGCAAGAAATTTGAATATAGTTTTTTTCAATGTCCTTATATTGTATTCTTCTTTTTCAGCCATATTACATACTAAATAATTGTTTTTTAATTTCTTCCGCTATTTTATACATCATAAGAGGCGGGACGCACATCCCTAATAGCCAGCACACTTTTGATAACTTTGAATTAAGAAAATTGTAATCTTTTGGAAAAGAACTTGCCGATAATAACTCATTTTTGTTTATACAGCGACACATATCATTGATGAAAAAAGTTGTATTCGCTTGTGTGCATATTGTTGGTACTATGTCGTTATTTTTTATAATTTTGTAATTAAACCAAGATTTTTTGTTGTTATTCCTCTTGCAGATTTGTGAAAAAGAATTATCGTCTCTCCTCTTATCCATATACAATTGAAAAGAAGCAGTTGAAAAAGGTGTTACCTCGTCGCATTTATCATCTCTTATTTTGCTAAATGTAATTGGTTTTTCATTGAAATTTAGTAGTAATTTGTTTCTGTAAAAATCATTCCGTTGGGCTACAATAAAAAGTCGTTTTCTTTTTTGTGGCAAGCCAAGTTTTGCTCCATCGACTATAAAAGCTTGTGGTTTATATCCAATGTTTATTAAATTATTTATAATTTTTGAAAAATACATTTTTGCATTACCCATTATTAAACCTTCAACATTTTCAAATGTGGCAACTTTTGGTTTTAGCTCTCTAACTAATGCTATTGCTTCAAAAAATAAATTATCAAGCCGTTGTTTTTTTCTGCCCTTCGTGAAATACTTTTTCTTTTCCCCAGCTTTTCTCCCTTTCGCCAGAAAGTGAAAAACAACTACAAGGCGGAGATTGATGCAATAAATCAAGTTGGTATAATTCTTGTGGGAGTTGTTTATTTTTTGCTTTTACCACAAAATCTCTTATGTCTTCATTGAAAATATACTTATGATTAAAATTTGCTTTATAAAATTGTAAAATGTTTTTGTCTATTTCACAACCTCCAAGACAATTAAATCCGGACATCAGCAAGCCAATATCAGCCCCACCGCCACAAGCAAAAGTTGTAAATGCTTTCAAACCACAATTTTTCACTTGTTTCAAATCAGATAAGTTAAAATCATAAGTAAATGATGACATTTTGTTTAGTTTTTGATTACTTTTAATGTTATTATTTTCAATTGTATGGTATGTAATATACTGGATATAATCCACATTGCAAATTGGTTAAAATAAGAGACAGATTAAAAAACTTTGTAAAAGCAAATTAAACATTAAAAACAATATTGGTTTATTGCTTCAAAGATTTATTTCATTGTCTTCAACTAAACCTTCTTCATTATTATCTTCAATTGTTTTTATAAGAGGAAATATATTTTTAATTTCGTTGGTGTCTCCTTTGTAAAAACATAAAACTTCTTGATGCACTCTTACTATTTTTCTACTCATCATACTTCTTCTTGCCCTAAATGGTGCCGAAGCTAATTGTGTTGCTAATATCACTTCATTGTAAACTATACAACCATTTTTCTTGAATATATTTCTTATTTCATCACAAATTGTATAATATCCACCATTTTCTTTATTTCTAACATCTGACATAACTATTATAGCAAATCTATTGTTTTTCAAACATTTTATAGATTTTGTAAAAGCAATATCCAACGATTTAATAAAATCGTTGTAAGACATATTTGACAAATCTTCTGGCAGTTTTGAATACTTTTCTAAGTTGAAATATGGTGGACAAGAAAAAAATAAATCTTGTGAGTTCTCTGGTATGTATTTATCAACATTTAACCCACTATCACAATGATAAACTGCTTTTTGATTATTTTTTTCACATTGTTTTTCGTTCTCCTCGCATTGCTCTTTTCTTAGTTCTATGCCAGTAAAATTATGTCCCAAATAAGAAGAAACAAAACCAAAACCAGTGCCACCAGCAAAGCAATCAAAAACATTACAAGAACCATCTGGCAGAAACCAATCGCAAACAACTTCGCATAAAACAGGGTCAAGTAAACTGCAACTAACATTAGTTACATTTAATCCAATACTATTTGTAATTAAATTATCTCTTGTCTTGCCATCTGTATATTTTTCTTTCCAGTATTGTTTTCTATTCATCCAATTGATATTTTTACAATCCAATATAGGAAATGGAGCAATTACAAAATCTTTTATTAAAGAACCATTATTTATTTTTTGGCAAAATTTATCGTTTTTTTCGTGTAATAGTAATTTGTCGTCGTCAGCTTCAATAGACGTGTCTTCTTGCGTTGGTTCTTCAATAAAAGACGATTGTTGAAATTCAATTTGTTTCGGTGTAAAATTCAAATCCGGAAAACCTAACTTTGTAAAATCTATGTCTTTGAATTTTTCTTTCAAAACTGGAAACTTCCAAACACCATCTGTTTTATTATCAATAAGTGCAGCTTCTTTCATTTCTTTCTCTGTAATGTTTTCAAAAATAATTGCCGGTATTTTGTCCCAACCGAGTTGCATTGCTGCTTCCAACCTTTGATTTCCACCAAATACAATATACTTTCCTTGTTCTGTTTTGTCCGGCGTGATCCAAAGCGGATGTCCTTGTAAAAATTTGGAGTATTTTTGTATTTTGTATTTTACATCTTCAAGACTTTGTTGCGATATTTCTCTCGGATTATCATCCCATTTTTTGAGTTTTGATAACTCAATAACAACTGGCTTTTCAATACTACTAAAATCAATCATACACACAACATAAAACACTACTTTTTCACTTTTTCAAATGCTTGTTTAACTTCATCACTTTTACTTTTAATTTGGTCTATTTCGCTTACAATGCTGTCTATTTGTGATTTCGCCGCTGTCAAATCCGCAGCACAACTTGCCGGGCCAGGAACTCCGCCATATGTTGCAGTTGCAAGAGCATTTAATGCAGTTGAAACTTGTTGTAAAGCACTTTTTATTTTGTCTGACAAGTTTGTAGTGTTTATTGTGTCATTTATGTGTTGCTCTGTTAAATTTACTTCATTTATAACAAAATTGAGTTTTTCATCCTTCGTCACTCTAAATTCACTTTTTTCAAAAAAGTGCCTGATATAATCGTCGCCGTTGTCTATGTATTTATTTTCTGTTTTATTGTTTATCAAACCAGGAATAAAAAAAGCATTTCTTCTACTATAACGAGTTGTTATTGCCTCGCTTTGTTCGCCACCTGAAAACTGCCAATTTTCAATTCCTAATTTTGTGAAAATCAACAAACCTTCGCAATTTTCAATAGGCATTGAAAAAGCACTTTTTTCACAAGCTGGAAAGATAACTGGTATATCTGGCAATTCTTGGTTTTCAAGCACATCGCCCACTTTATCAATTATACCGACAAGTGGTTTTATATCCGCTGTTCTTTTTTTGAAATCATATTTTAATACTTTTGCTGGCACTGGTTCAAAGCACAAATAATCTTCCAGTATCTTCAACACCAAAGATTTTATAGTTTCTGCCAACAATGTATCATTATTTCCCCCGCTCATATAATTCTAAGTCCATCCTCCAATCATTGTCTGTGCCATAAGTATCACCATAATATCTAATTTTTTGTATAGACATATTTGTTGGTGCTTCTACATTTTCTAACAAAATTTGTGTATCTAAGTAAATATCTTTTTGAATATAAGTTGAAGTGTTGTAAATTTCTTTTTGATTTTCTTTTTGTTTATGTTTTTTTTGTTGTTTTCCAGTTAAATTTGCAAGATATTGTGCCCGCTCATATTGTAAAACACTATTTTGGTCAAACTCAAGAATATTCACTCCTTGTTGTAATTTTACTATATTGTTTGCCTTACCGGCAAAACTTGTGTTGTAAAAAACTATTTGTCTTTTAGCATCGTCCAAATACCATTGCACTTCATTGTTATCATCCGACAAAATTTTCGCCATTATTGTTAAAAACTCATCAAGAGTATGTGTGAGAGGTATTGAATAACCAATTTTTGCTATTGTTTTTGTCATAATTGTTGGCCCCAGTTGTAATATTAAATCTGTATCTTCTGGAATTGTTAGCGGAGTATCTGTAGGCAATACTTTATCAATTTCTAATGATTTAATTTTACTTCTCAAATTTGAAAACAAAGTTTGTGCGGTAACCAAACCTTTTATTGAAAATGGAGGAACTTTAATTTTTTTTATTAAAACACCAAAATAGCAATAAAAAGTTGTTTCAACATAAACACCGCTGTAAATTGTCTTTGGTGTTTGGCAGATCATACCGGAATAAATTGGTATTGTTGCACCTATTGCTGAATTAAAATCATCTTCATAGCCAGCAAACAATCTAACATTCAAATCGCCTTGTATTGACGCAAGGTAAGCACCACCTTCTTTATCAAGGTTATACATTTTAATTGTGCTTGTTTGAAGTGCTGATGAGTTTGTTTTTACTATATCAAAGACAACTCTTGGTGAAAAATTGCCGTTTTTTTTTTTCCCGCCACCGGCATTATATGTATAAAGTAATTCCCCATTTTTACTATAAAATTCTATTTTACATTTTCTTATAAAGTTTTTCATATTATTTCACATCTTCACTTGTATAGTAAATCAAACTTGTTTCGTCGTTTTTGAAATCATCTCCACTTGCAAAAGTTTTATTTGTGTCTTTTGTTATAAATACAAAATTTCCATCCAGTTTTTGTGTTTTTTTGTATAAAAAAATCTTGCTATTGTATGTAATTGGTTTGTTTGATAATATATTGCCATTGTTGTCTTCTATTTTACAATTCCAGAAATCAAATTTTTCATCGGTGTTTTCATCCATTTTTATTCTTTGTATCTTGAAAATATAGTCATTGTTTTCTACTTGTATTATTCTTTCAAAATAATCATCAGATTTGTCTGTAAAACCATATTTTAATGCCACAATTCAATTAAAATTATTGATTTTATTAAACAAATATAGGGGATACATTTTTATACCAATTTTGTATTTTCAATCGCCATAAAACCCTTTTAAGATTGTATAAGAGCGGTTGATTTTTGGTTTTTCTTCAAGCATATACGTTATTGCATAAACCATAGCGTCCATTCTATCTGGTGATTTTTCATTTTTTTCTCCAGTATAACTTGTTAGTTCATCTTCAAGAGCCATAAGCTTATGCTCTACAACTCTTCCTTCGCAATTAAAATCTTGAATGTGTTTTACCTTACCATTAGCATAAGCCACAGCCACCGGTTCTGCTCTTGTCTTTTTGTTGAAAACTGCCCTCACTGTTTTGATTGGTATTTGTGGCAAATTGTTATTTTTACAATACATAGATATTCCGCCCGGTATCCAAGAACCTCCTTGATTTACTTCAACGATAACACAATTTGCTTTCCATTTTTTGTATAAATTAAGAATTATACCGCATACAGCTTCTTCTTTGTATTTTCCGCTCTTATCTTCAAGAACAAAATAATCTTCACCATTTGTCCCGGCAACTATAATTCCTGTATTATCATTTTCTTTGTTTGTTTCAACGGCAGGATCAACCCCTATTATTACTTGCGACATAATGTTTCGTAGGTTTTCAAGAGGCCAACCACTCATATAGTGATCATTTGCTTTTATTATACTTTCTTGTGAAAACACAGCACCTTTAACTTCATCTTGGAACACGCCTTTTACAAATCTATCTCCAAACCCTCTTTCAATCATTGAGGAAATATAATCCGGTGAAATGTTTTGTTGGTTATCAATGGGGTTTAATAATTTCACATAAATATCTCTTTTTATTGGGACGCCAGAGGAAGGTTCTCTTTTTTCAATAAAGTATTTATAAGTCCAGTGTGCTTTATATGTAGGATTGTAATCATAAAATATCATATTTTTTAAGTTTTTGCCTCCTATTATTGTTTTTGCTTTTTCAGCGAGACGAGATATTGGTACATTTATTTTATTGTATTCTATTTCGCTACATTCATTAAAATATAGTGTGCTACATTCAATCCCAAGCACTTTATCAATATGGTTCATTCCAAAAACTTGTATTGTTGAACCATTTTTGAAAGTAATGATCATTCTTGTTCTGTCTATTGATGCACTATTAAAAGCACTTTTGAATTGTTGAAAATTTGCTATTTTTGTAAGCAATGTGTCGTTAAAAATACTATTTCTTGCTGATATTGCAGTGTTTCTAAATATAATGTGATGTGAATATGGTGCTATTATTGCTCTTTGAACTATAAAAATACATATCAACATTGATTTGCCACTTCTGCCACCACCGTATAAACAGATGTCTCTATATTGTTTTTGGCGCAAATCATTAAACACTTCTATTTGTTTATTTGTTGGTTTGAATTTGTTTGAATTATAAACGATTTTTTCATTTCTTGAAAATTTTGTTGTAAATTGAAAATTCACAATTTCTTGTGTGTATTCACTTATTATTATCAAACAATAGGCCTCATATTTGAATATAAAAAGTATATTTTATTTATAAGCCATATGTCCGGTGAAGAAATTGCTTATACAGAGGAGGAATTGGAAGTAATAAAAAATGTAAAATCAATAACAAATGACTTTAAACCAATTTTGGCATCCGAAGAAGAAAGTAAAATGTTGCAAGTGAAAAAAGCAATTAAAGATGCACAAATGAATACACCGGCATATTTGTTTGATACAAGAAAAGAAAAGCATTTTTATGATTATAATGATGCCGTTGCTTACTATACTTGCTATAAATTGTTTATTTTGAAAAATACAATTTTGTTTTCATTTGCCGGAGAACACAAAGGTTTGAAAGCTGGCGTTCTTGAAATCAAAAACACTGGTAACGACAATGAAAAATCTTACAAAGACAATTACTATTTTTTAGAATGGAGAAAAATTATTGATAAATACAAAAAAATTAAAGGTTGTTTTACTTCTGCTTTTGCAATGACTGGTAGGAGCAATTTTAGATTTTAATATGTCGCAAAATACAGCCATTAAAGACACAGATATTGGTTATAGTAAAATAAGAAAATTGATTGCTGACATAACAAAAACAGAGGTAAAAGCCGGATGGTTTGAAAAAGGGAAGAATACAAACAGAAAATCAAAAGGAAACATAAAAAATAATCATCTTGCTATAATTCACGAATATGGTGTTGAAAAAAAAGGAAAGGTTATAATTCCTGAGAGACCATTTGCTGGACCAAGTTTCAAGAGAAATAAACAAAATTATGAGAAAATTATAAACAATACAATAAGTGGCACTTGGCATAAAAATGATATTTCTTATTTCAATGAAAGTGTAAAAAAAATTGGATTAAAAGTAAAACAAGACCAGCAAACAGAAATAAGAAAACTCAAAACTCCGCGTCTGAAAGATGCTACAATAAAAAGAAAAGGCAGTTCAAAATTGTTGATAGACACCGGGCAATTATTGAATAGCAATGAATTTCAAGTAATCAAAAAGAAGTAATTACACAACATCAACTTCTGTAAATTGTGAAGCACATAAAAAAGTATTGTTCGCTATTATAGGTTCACCATTAGCAAATAAAATAGTTCCATATTGAGGTGGGTTTGTGTTTATTATTGAAATAACATTCTCACCAACAGCATAATATACTTTCAAATGCACACCGTTCGCTATCATTTGTTTCATTGCTGAAAAATCTGTTGATTGTGGTTCTGTTGGAAAGCTTGCATATAGTGCTATTGTGTTGTATTTCTCTTCCGAATAAAAACACTGACTGCAATTATAAAGTTGTTTGAATGAGTTAATCACGCTATTTGCCGTTGTTGGCGGCTCTTTAGCATTTATTGTTCTTTTAATTTCTTGTCTATATTGCTCGTCTTCAAGTAATCTTCTACCACAAAACATATTTCCACCAATTATATCAAGTGAATAGCTAATAGCAGTTTCTATATCAAAATTTATAGAACTTGTTTCAAAAACTTCACTTATACATATAGCAATCAAACAAGCAATAGCTTCAGCATTCCGTTTGTTTTTCAAAAAACAAGGCAAGCTATTACAAGCATATTTACATTGTTGTAAAGCCCATTCTGATATTCCAAGATTTCTTAATTCTTCCTCTGTAATAATCATAAATTACTATTGAAAATATCAACTTGAATTCTACTTATATCAAACACAACATTTTCATCCTCGCCGATAACAATTTCTTCGTCTGTCCAATCACTTTCTATTGGTTGAATACTTGGGTTTGAAGTTGTTGCAATTTCTACTTCTATTTTACCTATTGCAGTTGTCAAATAAGAACATATTGCAGTGATAATATAGCAAGGTGTAAATTCTTGTCCTATTTCGTGCTTTTTTACATAATCGCTATTCATAATTGCTATTTTTGCTCCTTCTTCATAAGAAGTTGGTATTGTAATGTCGTTTGTTTTGTATAGTTTAACTTTAATAAATGCATATTTTTGAACTGGTCTTGAAAATTTTACAATATGTGAAACTCCATTTGTATCAATTACCTCAGCACTGCTATTTCCAGTTGTTGAAACACCGGCTGATTTTATATCAAAAATTGTTTGTGCTATTTTATTGTCATCACCACCATAAACTACACTTTTTATTCCATAAATGTTTGTGGTTGTTTCATCTGGTTTTGTTATTGTCGCTATTACTTCCTCTCCAACTTTTGCAACAGAAACACCCGGCAAAGCAAGTAAAGCGTTTCTTATTGCAACTTCTGTTGCATATTTATTATTGCTATTCATATAACTATTTGCTCTTGCTTTTAGTTCGGCATCTGTCTCTTCGTCTCTACCAATAGAACCAGCAACTGGATTATTTATACTATGTAAACCACTTATTAAAGTTATAGGTGTGTTTATTGTGTTTTTTTCAACTTCAACAGCTCCAGTTTCAACTGCAAAAAATTCACCAACGGAACTTATTTCACCAAATTCATAATTTGCTTCAAATGTGCAAGAAAAAGTATCAATAGGTGAAATTGAATATATTTTTAATTGCTCTTCAACAACTATTGCCGTCACTTTTTGATTTATTGAAGTTGTATTGTTTATTGTTGTTGCCATTTCAAGCAAAACCTCCGCTATTGTTGGCTCATCCTCCAAATCTTCCTCTGTAATTTCTTTACTGATTTTTACACTATCAATAGTTATTGAATAATCACCGGCGACAAGCTCTGGAATTGTCAAAATAGCACTTACACATTCCAAATTTGATATTTTGTAATCTATTTTGTTTGTAAAAACATCATTTGTTAAAGGATTTTTGATTTGTGTGCCGTTTTCAATAATTGTGTTGTTGTCGCCTGTCATTACCTCTTTTACAGAACTTATTTGTTGTTGTATTCTTGTCATTGGTATTGTTGCAACAATGTCATCAAGAGCCATATTATTAGCATTTGCTATTGTGGATTGTTTTACTTTATATGCCTCTCTTTCGTAACATCTTTTGAGAACATCGCCAAGTAATTTTATGTATATTTCTTTTATTGAGTATTCTTCATAGTTTGTCGGTATATTTAAACCTTCTGCGACGCTTATAATAAGTGATTGTATTTCTTGGTCTTTCGGTGTAATATAACCATTTTCTGTCAAACCAAAATCTTCAAAAGTAGCCATATTAAAAACTAATGCACATAACCATCGCTTGTTATACTTATATTTTCACCATTATTTAGCAAAATATCAAAATACAAATATAATTGCTTTTGGTGATTGTTTACGTTTTTTATTTCGTAATTCGTTATATTTACTTTTTTCACTCCTTCCACTTTTTGCAATTCACTTGTAATTGAGTTGAAAAAAGAAATATAATCGTGTGGATATGTTTTTAATATGTAATCTGTAAATAAATGTCCTATTGTTGTATCATATTTCCAACCACCTTTCCCAGTTTTCAATCTCATCAAAATATGTTGTTTTATTTCTTCTGTCCCAGACACATAATTTGAAAAATCAATATCTCCATCAGTATTTAATTTATAATCGTAGGACATATATTATATTGTTTTTTAGTCAAAGTAAAAAACAAATACGAGGGTACCCTCTTATTTGAAAAATATAATAAAAAAAAAGCAATTTAGTGATGGCACAACAAGGTGTTGATATTTTACATTTACCGGAAACAACAACAACTAATGAAAATGATGCTATTGTAAAACAAAATGAAGCAACAACATTGACTGAAAAGATAAAAGTGAGTAATTTTTTCAATTTTATTAAAACACAGTTAAACATTATTACAAGTATACTTTCAACAAGTTCAAATAATGAAATTCCAACGGCAAAGGCGGTTATTGATTTTGCAACAGAAGAAATAAGAAAAAATGCATCAACTTTTAGAGGCAGTTGGAATAATTGGACGAGTGTTCCAAGCGATTATACTTTATATCCCGCAGATATTAGTGGCAACAAAAAACCAGAAATAAATGATATTATTATTATAAATGATGCAAGTGATTATACAGAAGAAACTTTAACAGGAACTTGGAGGTTTAGATATGCCGGTGAATGGGACACAGACGGCAAAGACGGTTGGGTAAAAGAATATCAAATTGAGGTTGATATGGAAGAATATGTAGAAAAAACTACCACAATAGCAGGGATAGATTTACAAGACAATATAACAGCACAAGAATTGGAGACAGGTATAAACAAACAAACTTCAATAACCAGTTCTTCAACAAACAGCCAATTAGGAAGTGCAAAGGCAGTTTATGATTTATTAAAAAATTATATTGTCGCACAATTTGATAGAGAGCATCCTGTAAATAGTACATATATACAAACGCCAGGATGTCCTGACCCTAATACAGCATTTAATGATGATTTTATAACATCTACTTGGCAAAAAGACACTATATATGACAATAAAGCATTATGGGTAGATAGCACTAAGACAGCTGGAACATCAATAGCAGGTGGATTGCCAAACATAACAGGTGCAGTTTTTGCAAGAAACGTTAACCTATATTATGGTTTTATATCAAACTCATCAGGTGCAATACAAGATGGTGCTTTTTACACACAAGGGGATGGCGTATTCACACAAATGATAAAATATGGTGAAAATGCCGCTTCTGGTCCAACACGATTTGATGCTTCAAAAAGTAATAATACATATGGTAAAACAACAATAGTTAGACCAGAAAGTTTTTCAGTAGTAGTTTGGAAGAGAGTTAGTTAGTATGATCATATTAAAAGCAATTATAAAAGAGTATACAAAAGAGTTGTGTTTTCAAATAGAAGAAGGTGGTGTTTTTACAATAACACCTAATGAAACGACTGAGTGTTATCAAAAACTATATGATGAAGCATTAAAAGAATACACACAACATAAAAATAAGTATGAGACAATAGATGAAGAAAAAGAATACATTAAACAATTTTCTGCAGAAGAATATCAAAATATAAAAAAACAACAAAAACTAAAAGAAAATGAGAACAACGCAGATATACAAACACAAAATGCTACAACAGCAACTGGGATTTCATTAAAAACAGAAGAAAAAATAAGTTTTTTTGGCAAAGTTGCTGTAAATATTATAACTTCTTTTTATGAAAATGATGAAAATTTCAAGAAAATTTTACAAGGAATGAAAAATGTAAAGTATTGCAACGAAGACAATGAAGTTATTGAATTGACACCAGAACAACAATTACAAACAATTAAAGAACTTGTTGAAAAAGATGACGCAATATGGAATGAAAGATATATTGAAAACATAAAGAAAATAGAGGAGTGTAAAAGTGCAGAAGAATTGGATAAATTGAAGATAAATTATGAATAAAATGCTTATGTATAACATTATTGTTTGTGCGATTTACATCTTTATTTTATTTTTGTTATTTATTGTGTTATGACAGAAGATTTTGAAAAGAAAATGAAGAATTTTTGTTTTAATTGTTATGTTGTTTTAATATTTTTTTTATGAAGAGCGTTCCGCAATGTGCTGTTGATTTTATCAAAAAATGGGAAGGTTATAGTGAAAAAGCATATAAATGTCCAGCAGGACAAATCACTATTGGTTATGGTATTTCTTATCGTCAAGGAACAATACCTGTAAAAGAAGGCGAAACAACAACAAGAGAAAAAGCAGAGGAAGATTTAAGAGAATATCTTAAATGTGTTTGTTATCAACAAGTTGAGGATATTGAAAAAGCACTCGGCAGAGAACTTACAGATAATGAAAAAACAGCAATTTTGAGCGTTAGTTATAATGTTTGTAGACCAATTTTTCATAATAGTAAATGTAAAAAATACATTATGTATGGCAATGTAAGTCGTGCTTGTAAAGAGTGGGATTGGGGTGTAAGAGATGTTAGATGCCCCGGTTTGAAAAAGAGAAGAAATGAGGAAATAGAATTGTTTTATGGAGTTAAAGGGTATTGGAAATGAATAGTGAGAAAACCATAAACTTTGATGGTGTTGATAAAATACTGGCTACCTTACAAAAGGCTAATAAGAAAAGTTGTAAGTTTAACAAAGAAAAAGAACTTATTTCCCTACTCAAAACAATTTTATGGCCACTATTAGGGTTTGTTTTTGTAATTTTAACTTTAATGTTGTTTGGTGTAGGTAATGGTTATAAATATGCAACAGATTTGATAAAAGAGACGACAAGAAATGTAATCCCTACTGCTTTGTCTATTACTTCTTTGATTGTTGGATATTTTGTTGGCAAATCTTCTAAACCAGATAAAAATACAATAACAAATAGTCAAAATAATGCTGAAGAGTGTGAAAATGTTGAAAATGTATGAGTAATATAGGAATAAATTTAGTTTGTGGTTGGATTTCATTTGGAATGTTTTACTTTGTTTCTGTAATAATACTTATTACAATTATAATTTCAAAAAATCACGAGAGACAATACAAAATGTTTAGTTGTATTATAATGTCTTTTGGACTTATGGCAATTGTGTTTTTTAACTCTGCCGGAGTATTTAATTCAAAATATATTGATAAAGTTTTGGATATAAAAAGTCAAGTAATTGCTAAATCAGATAAAGTAAGTTTTGATGTGGCACATGGTTTTATTGGTGGCGAGTAGTTTTTTGTGTTATTATGAGTATTAAAGAGTGTATAAAAAAAGTTTTTACAGACAACAATACAATAAATGAAAGTAATATAATTTTGTTTATTGCGACAATTATGTTGGTTGTTATTGAAATTGTTGCTTTGTGTAAAAGTTTAACAATATTATTTTTAATTCTTGTTGCAGAGCATTTATTGTTTATATTCTGTATGAATAAAACTGAAAACTCAAAACTTGATGCCAAAGAAGTAATAAAAGGCGTAACTTCCGTTCTTGAAAAAAAGGTTTGTAATAATAACTAACATGGGAACAAAATTTTATGTAATTATTGGTTGCATCGCTGCCGGAGTTGGCATTTTAACGGCAAGTTTTGTATATGTAATTAAAAATGAAAGACAAAAAGCACGATTGCAACTTATAGAACAGGCAAATAAAATAACAATAGAAACGCAAAAAACAACTCAAAAAATACAACAAAACATTGTAAAAAATGAAGTAAAACAAAATGAAAAACTACAAGCAATCAACAAACAGACAAATAAAAGTATTGATATAAATGTAGAGAATTTTGATTTACAACAACTCAAACAAGAGCTACAAAATGTTTTAATTGGTTTTAATGATGTTGGAAAATGAGAAATAAAAATATATTTACATTCCTAATTTTATTGTGTTTATCAGGTTGTGCGAAAATTGCACAAGTTGAAATTACACACTCAAAGCTTGAAATACCAAAAGCAAAAGTTGATTTACCAAACTGCAAAATTCAACAAACTAACGAATATGAGTTGAATAACGGAATGTTTTTTGACAGAGCAGAATATATTAAACTTGTAAAAAACACAAACACAATGAGGGCTTGTTATAATGATGTGAAAGAAAAATATAAATTATCTGTTGAAAACTATAATAATTTGATTGATACTATAAATGAAAATGATAAGAAAAAATGAATAGAATAACATATTTCGCATTGCTGTTTTTTCTATTTTCAGACATAACTTTTGGTGAGGAAGTTAAACGCAAGCCGAAAGTAAATCACAATACACAAATAAGAGTTGAATATGGTTGCAAAAGACCACGACAATGGGGAAATGTTGAAAAAGTGATTACACTTTCCGGAAATACCGGAAGGTCTACAATAGATAATAGCGAGGATATTGAAAAAATAAGTATTTATTGTTTATTCACAACAAGGCACTTTGTTTTATTTAATACCTCTTCTATTGAGCCAACAATTGAAACAAAACAATGTAAAAAAGGAAAAGCAAACAGAACTTGTTGTAAAGTTGTTGCCGGAGAATGGCTTGTGCACGATGGGAAAGAAAATGTTATTGAAACAAACCCAGCAAATTTACAAATAGACCACATATTGCCATTTTCTTATATTCGTTTGAATATGAATGATTGTAAAAAAATCAATTTATACTATAACTATTTGCCAAATCTAACTCCTGAATTATCAAAAGTGAATAACAAAAAAAGTGATGTTTTATGTGAAACAAAAAAAATATGTGAAAAACAAAAGCAAATATGTCATCAAATGGCAAGTGAATTTGATGATGAAAAAATGTGCGATGAATTGGATAAGATTGAATAGTTTAATTTTTTAATTATACATAATTAAGTCAAAAAGTTTGACGTTTTTGCCATCAAACTTTCAAAAAAAATTTAAACATTTTGCTAATCAAAACTATACATAAAAGTTTGATAAAAAAACTACAATTTGCTTTTTATTTTATTGTGTTTCGCTAAAAATAGCAGTGTTTCAACAACCTATTCGTAATCAGTAGGTCGCAAGTTCAAATCTTGTTTGTGGCACGTTATCCCGATAAGGGAATAGCTTTTTAAAGCTTTTTTAAAAAAACAATTCTGATTTCCTTGTTTTATTTAAGCTTTCATTTTAACGGCGAAAAATTATAATGTACCCCTGCTGTAAAATTTTTATATGAAAATGTATTATGTTATAATGAAAAATGACGTTAAAAACGCTTGCAAGCAATGGGAATGGGTAACAAGACGTTCGCAATTCTGGATAAAACAACGAAGAAATAGAGAAATTGAGATGTTTTACAAAATAAAAGATCATCATAAGTAAATGATGGGATTTTTTTTATAAGTGCAAATATATCAAAAAGTGTCTTCCAGAAAATTAAAATATCTTAAAAAAAAGAATAATATGAATAAAGTTTGTTTAATTTGCGGTGCCACTATTTTATGCATTAGTGTAATATTTGCCAGTTTTATTTATGTAATTAAAAACGAAAGAGAAAAAACAAGACTTCAACTTACAGAACAAGCAAATAAAATTACCATAGAAACACAAAAAACAACACAAAAGAAACAACAAAGTATTGTCAAGAACCTCATAAAGCAGAATAAGAAAAAACAGGAGATAAACCAAAAAACAAATGAAAATACAAACAAATCTTTTGACAATGCAAGCTTATCGCAATTAAAAAAAGAGCTACAAAATGAACTAAAAGGTTTTAATGTTTTTGTAAAATGAATATGAGAAGCGAGATTTTAATAATGTTTTTGTTAGCCAGTTGTCAAACTTATAAAGTGGAAATTGCACATACAAAACTTGAAATTCCGTATGAAAAAGCCGAATTGCCGACTTGTAATATTCAACAAACAAATGAATATGAATTGAATAACGGAATGTTCTTTGAAAAAGAAGAGTATATTAAACTTATAAAAAACATAAATGCAATGCGGTCTTGTTTTAATGATGTAAGAGAAAAATATAAATTGTCTGTTGAAAACTATAACAATTTGATTGATATTATCAATGATAAAAAGAATGACTAAAAAAGTATTATTGATATTGTCGTTGATAAGTATCGCAAAACAAGCGGTTGCAGAACAATTAAAATACAGACCGAAAATAAACCAAAACACTCAAACAAGAATTGAATATGGATGCAAAAGACCGCATTGGAGTAGCGTAAGCCTCACAATCAGTGATGACGAAAATCCAACAAAAGAAGTGGAGTGTTTTTTTTCAACAAGGCACCTAATTTTACTTATTCACTCAATCGACAAAGCCGAATACGAAATTGTTAATTGTAAGAAAAATAAGAAATGTTGTAAAATAACCTCAGGACAATGGAAAGTTTTTGATGGTGAGAAAGAAATAATTGAAACAAATCCTGCTAATCTGCAAATAGACCATATTTTACCTTTTTCTTATATTCGTTTAAATATGAAAAACTGCAAAAAAGCCAGTCTGTATTATAACTATTTAGATAATCTAAAACCAGAACTCTCAAAGGTGAATAATAAAAAGAGTAATATCTTGTGCGAAGAAGCCGAACAATGTGAAAAACAAAAAGAAATATGCCATAAAATGGCACAAGAATTTGATGATGAAAAATTGTGCGAGGAGTTAGATAAATTTACAAAACAACCCTAATAAAATTAAAACTCACTTCTTTTTAAGAGTAACGAAATAATTAAAATAAAACCCCTTGTTTTTGTGCGAAATTGTTTTTCTTATTATTTTCATCGTTATTGTGTTTTTCATTCCTATGCTTTAAAAATCCGCTGTCTCTTTGCATTTTATCAAGAGATTTAAACCCGTATTTTTCAATGAAATTAGCCAATCCACTATGGTTTAAATGTAATCTATATTTTTCAAAGTTATCAACAGAAATCGCATCATAGCGAAGACTTATTAATTTTTCCGCCAGTTCCAAAATATCCCTACTTGCAATAAATTTCGCTCTTGTTTTTTCATCCAGTTCGTCAAGATGCTCTAAAATATTAGCAATTGAGCCGTATTGCGTCAAAAGCTTTACCGCACCCTTTGGTCCAATTCCGTTTATGCCAAAGATATTATCGCAATGATCACCGATAATAGAAAGATAATCGCGTACTTGATTTGCTTTGACGCCAAATTTATTAAACACGCCCTCTTCATTTAAATATACCTTCTTGGCAGGATCGTATACGCCAATTTCTCCGTCTTTAACAAGTTGACATAAATCTTTGTCTGCGGAAACTATGACTACTTGAAAATCATTTTTTACGGCTTCTTTTGCAATAGAACCAATAACATCGTCAGCTTCAAAACCAATTGAACTTTCTTTATATAATCCCATTGCATCTATCAGATCGCGAATAATTTTAAATTGGCTTTTCAACGCGTCTGGTGTAGGTGCACGATTTGCTTTATATTGCGTTTTGTAATCTTCAACTTTAACATTTTTTTCTAATTCTAAAAACAAAAGCAAAATTAAAATTTTAGGCGGATTTTCTTTATCGACTCCGCAATTCTCGCAAAATTTTTCCAATTTTTCTTTATTGACATTTAAAAGTTTAATAAGTTCGTTGCTCGCTTTACTTTTAACGTCGTTATATGTTATGTTTGCTTTTTTGAAGTTATTAACACAATCTGGTGAATTGAATAATTCCTCTATTGCTCTATTTTCAATAAAAGCATCGTAAATTTCGTTTCTAAAAGTTCTTTTTCCAGTATCGAGTGCTATAACAAGATACTCAGGTCTTGCTGAATTTATCAAACTTATAAGCATTTTAAAAAATCCAAAAACAGCCCCTATCGGCTCTCCTGTTTTGGTAGTTAAGTTTGGAACCGCATAAAATGCTCTAAAAACAAAACCATAGCCATCTACAACATAGATTGTTTTTTCCGTCTCAACAGGAAGCACAATAATGAGTGAAAGCGAGTTTTTAAAATGTCAACTTTGTTTTTAAGAAACAGGCAACTTAAAATCCACACTCTTTTTATACTCCTGATTTTTAGATTTCAAGAAAGCAATGATTGAATTTCCACGACCGCCGTGTTCTTCAATATAACTTTCAAATTGGGCTCTATATGACAAAGCTAAATCTACACCTTCGACATCAACATTCAAAATTTTACACCTCTTTTCTTCTTCCAAACACCTAATTCTTAAATAAACTTCATACTTTGCACTATCAGGAGCAGTTATTTCAACACAAACTTTTTCATCTTGTTTCCCCATTTTTTCGCTATCTTTCCTGACGAAAAATTTTAAATTTAAACTTCTGTCATAGTTCATTTTTGGCAACCAGCTGTAAGCGACAAATTTTGTGTATTCATTGATATACTCTGTCTTTTCCGCATCTGCTAAATCCTTAAATGGTCTGCCGAGAGCCATTTTTGCATTCCACTCAAAATCTATTAAATAAAAATACTTATTTACAACTGCTTGTCGTTTTTTTGGCATTTCTGTTTCCTTTTCCAGTGTATTCAATACATCATTCAAGACTTTCTCGACAAAATTTATATGCTCGCTGGCATTTGCAAGTAAAGAGCTTGAAAAAGAAAAAACAAAAAGTGAGAAACAAAAAAATACTTTTTTGAAAAAAATTGCCATATAAAACAAACTAATTAAATAACAAAACAAATAAAATCAAATACTGACCTCATCCTTATAATACGAGCTAACCTTGTATTTTTTAAAGAAAAATTTCGCAACAGAACAAACAACACCAACAAGAGGAAGTGCAAAAAGTATTCCCAAAATGCCGAACAAAGGCACGGAGACAAGGACACCGAAAATTACAACAAGCGGATGAATACCAAGTTTATTTCCAACGACTTTCGGTGTTATAAAGCCACTATCAACAATTTGCAAAAACAACATTGCAACGAGAGTGGTTATTACTATTTTTACATCACCAAATTGACGATATGCGGAAAGTAAAGTTATTGTTGTAGCAAGATAAAAGCCAACATAAGGAACAAACGCTGAGAAACCGATAATAATGCCCAGTAAAATAAAATGTTCAAGACCTATTGGAAACAAAACGACAGCATAAAGAACAGATAAGATTATACAAGCTATCGTTTGCCCTTCAAGATATTTAAAAACGCTCTCGTGAACATCGCTAAAAAGCTTTTTAGCCTCGCCTTGGATAGATTGAGGCAGTAATTTGTAAAATTTGCTTTTGATTTTTGGCATATCTTTAAGCATCATAAACATAACGATTGGTGTTAATGAAAAAAGGAAAATCATAGAAGCGAAATCAATGCTATATCCAATTAGATTGCGAGAAAATTGTCTGAAAAAATCAAAACACAAATCTGAAAATTGCCCTGCAACAAGATTGAATGTGCTTTCAAAATTATATTTTTGTAAAATTTCACCGAAATAGTTGTTAACTCCATTTACAAAATTTGATCTATATTCCGCATCGCCAAAAGTCATTGTCGCTTTAGTAAAAACATTATTGAATGTAATGACAAAAGCATAAACAATAAAAGAAACGACAAATAAGGTTATTATCGCAGAACTTATGGCTCTTGGGATATGAAATTTTTTCTCAATTTTGCCAATTATTCCGCTGAACAATATCACTACTGCAAATGAGATGTAAAAAGGCAAAAGAACGCTTTTGATTTTGAATAAAACAAAACAAAGACACAAAACTGCAAAGATCCAAAATAAATACCTTTTTCTCAAAAAAAATCTATCACTCGCAACCATAAAATTTACTTAAATTTATAACTTTTTAATGCTTTCCAAACTCCTCTGCTTAGTAAAATCACTACAGGAACATTTATAAAAATTATAGAACAAACAAGCGAATCAACTAAATTCATTATTAAAACAAAGTCGTCAATCATTGCACCAACAAAAGACATCACAACGAAAAGCAGGAGAATGAAAATAACAATTTTTCTATTATTAAAGCAATATTTCGCACACTTTGAAATATAATTACTCCATCCAACCAAAACATTAAAGGCTAAGATTGGAACCAAAATCGTGACTATATAAGGAAATACAGAATTCACTGATTTAAAAGCTTGAAAAACACTGACTACGCCGCCATTCGCGTACTCTTTTGTATAAAATCCGGTCAAAATTAAAACCAACGCACTCATTAAAGAAACAAACAAGGAGCTTATAATTGGCGTCATCATAGAAATTGTTGCTTCAACGAACGAGTCTTTTTCATTTGAAGATGAGTGAACTATACCAGACGTTCCAAGACCAGTTTCGTGAGCTAAACATATTTTTCTTGCACACATACATAGTGAAGCCACAAAACCGCCGGCAATTGCTTTTGGATGCATTGCGTCATTAAAAATCATTACAAAAGCACCGCCAAGCTTTTGATAATTCACACATATAACAATCAAAGAAACAAAAAAGTACACGATTGCTATTATTGGAAATATTAAATTCATATAAGATACAATTCTGCGAGTTCCGCCTATCATTATGTAAGAAAGTAAAATCACAAGGCAAATACCAATAATAAAACGCTTATCCGATAAAACTGAAAAACTTCCAGAAATCACAGAAACAAACTGGTTGCTTTCGTACATAGAAGCTCCGACAACACCAAAAACTATCATTATGAAAGCATATAAATAAGCAAGCAAGCGCCCAATCTTGGGTTTTTTTAGACGTTCAAAACCTTTTGTCATATAGTCAAAAGGGCCACCTAAAAATTCACCACTCTTACTTGAACGCATTGAGTGCGATAGGTAGACTTCGGCAAAACGAAATGGCAGGCATAAAAAAGCCAAAATAGGTATCCAAAAAACGGTTCCTGGTCCGCCTAAACAAACCATAAAAACCATTCCTGCAACAGTGTTCATCCCTGTACAACTTGCGACAGATGTGAAAAGTATTTTTAACGAAGAAACTTCTTTTTTTTCTTTGGTCTTATTCTTTCCGAAACCAAAAGTATATTTTATGCACTTTCCAAATTTTAAAAGCGGAACAAAACGTAATTGAAAACAAACTACAACGTACCCCATCAAGAGGACAAAGAAAACAAGCGGAAATTCAGCACCCCCGACACCAAATAAAGAAAAAATATTAAAAAAAACAACCGAGCCAAGGCTGTCAGTTATGCTTTTTAGAATTTCTACGATCATAAAAAACAGCAATCCGCCGACAAATTTTACGGAAAACTTAATTGTCAACGATTATTGACTTTTACAATCCATAAAACACAAGCAAGCATGAGGATTGCAACAATAGTTATATCTGTAATAATAGTCTTATCTTTCGTTATAACGGGGCTCGTTGGTCTGTTTTAACGATTTCCCAGCTACCAAAGCAATGCGATGATTTTCCTACCAGTCAATTTTGGCCCTTCTATTGTTTTATAATAACCATTTAGTCTTCTGCATATGTCATTCATAACTTCCATTGCGTAGTCTACTCTTGGCATATCACGACCTTTTAACTGCATAACAAGTTGAACTCTGCTTTTATCGGTTAAAAATTCTATAACTTTTCTCAATTTTATACCTATATCATTCTCGCTGATACCAATAGAAAATTGCACCTCTTTTAGTTTTCCAGCTCCGCCTTTGTTATTGCCTTTATTTTTTTTCTGTTGTTCATATTTGAATTTACCATAATCACATATTTTACAAACAGGAGGCACAGCTTTTGGAGATACATTTACAAGTTCAAGACCTGCTTCTTTTGCTTTTCTTAGAGCCATAGGTGTAGGAACTACACCAACCATTTCGCCATTTTCATCTATCAATCTAACTTCCGGAATTGAATTCCAATTAAACTCATTTTCCTTTTTTTGCTTCTTTTTATCGTAAAAATCAGCACTACTGCTTACTTTTCTTAAAACTCTACCCACCTTAAAAAAACTAAAAACCTATAAAGAATAAAATAAAAATATTAAAAACAACAATTTTTTTAAATTTTACAACCAAATTGTATGCTAAATTTTAGTTATACTTCTTACTTTAAAATCAAAATCGTTTTGACTAACTATTTTACCAAAATCGTTTTTTTGCATCGCGATCGTGTAATACATAAACCTCGTATTTTCAAGCTTGGATGTTCTTTTTATAGCTCCATCTTTGTCAAAAATCGTCAAGACAACTCTATTTGAAGGATAAAAATTTGATAGATCTGTCAATTTATAGTTTTTTCTTGCAGAAAATGACAAAAGAATATCGCCATTTTGCATAGTTTTTTTATCTAAATTATGAATATCAAAATCCATCAAGCTTTTGCCTATTGGAACGATTTTTTGACTTTCTACATTCAATAAAGTATCACCATCAGAAAGAACTTTAAAAAATATAGGCTTGTCTTTCTTTGTTGTTGGAATACTTACGGATAAAAGGTCGTTATCAATCAAAACAACTCTCTCACCAATTTTGTGTTTTCCAGTTTCGCTGTCTGTATTAAACCTTCCTCTCAGTAAATGAGAAATTATAAAAATGTTTTTTCCAATTTGTTCAACATCGCGAAAAGCAATAATTTCATTGCCAACGAGTATTTTATTTTTTAATTGTGAAAATTCTTCATCCGTTATTGATAAAAGTTTTCCATCTTCATTTTTTAAGCTAATTGTGATTTTACTCTTTTCATCAATATAATTTGAAGAAATTTCAACATTTTTTAAATTAAAATTCACCACACTCCCTATTGTCGTTTGTGTGTTTATGTGAGCGAAAATATTATAGTTTTTTTCTTCATCAAGAGAATAATATAAAGTTGCACCTTTCCAGTTTTCGTCATCACTCCAAATAGCACAATTTAAAGTAAAGTTTTCAGTTGTAATATCGTTCATTGTGTTATAAAACTCAAAAAGTTCAAAGTTAGTTTTTGGAATATAACTCGTGTTTTCTGTGTTGCTTGTTTTTTTTGATGAAAAAGTATCACTTGAATAAGACAAATTTGTTAAAATTTCACTATTTTCATCGTAAGAAAAACCAATGATTTTTAAAGTTACGTTTTCTTCAATTTCGAGGTTTTTTACCAAAATATGATGTTCTTCGCCTTGATATTTCAAAACCAATTTATCGAGTGGTGAAATTGATAAATAGGAAATTGGTAAATTTATTTGATAAGTTGTTTTTTGATTTGATAAAAATGACAAAACACTCCAAGTAATTTCTTGTGCTCTTCCGGCGTTCATAGGAATTTTTACAGAAGTGCTGTAATAACTATTATTTTTTTCAGCATTTTTTGCGATAGCTGTTGAAGAATTGTAATTTTTATCAATATCTATAAATAACATTTCAACAGAAGAGGGAATATTGTTTTCTCCTATATTTTCAGTAAAAAACATCTTTTTTTTTGCATTCTCATCAACAATTATATCGTCTTCGTCAACGATGTGTGTTTTTGAATTTGTTAGAGATTTAAAAAATATTTTCCCATCATCAAGATAAGCATCAAAACGAAAAGCTATTGCAAGGGTTTTTAAATGATTTAAAGCTGTTTTTTTATCATCAATTACATAGCCGGTAATTACTTCATCTTTTAACAAACTTGTATCATATTCATCAGCATTCAAGCCCGCTTGTTTGCATAAAAAATTTATTACATTTGAAAGCAGGGAAGCCCCACCTTTTCCGTTTAAAAAATGTCCGTATTTCCAACAATCTGCATCGGCCCAAACATTGCTCAAATTTGGAAAATATGGATAAGGACGAGCGTCCCAAGTGTATAAAAATTTGTTTTCTACAAATTCACTATTTTGCCAAGCAAGTTCAGTTGCTTTTATTGCAATTCTTTGAGCTTTAAAATCAGTATTTCCTGCCGAATGTCGTGGAAAAGCACTATCAAGACTTCCTTTTGAATAAAAAACATTTGGTTGATTTGTGCAACAATCCACGGAAGGAAAACCATATTCTGTGAACCAGATTTTTTTACTTTTTGGAACCCATTCAGTTTTTTCTCCGTCAGAATTATAATGTTCGTTTTTCCAAAACCATTCCACATTTTTCCACGCAAAAGCAGGGTCTAAATCTCTTTTTATAGTTCTTCCTTCGTCTTTATAATAAAAATCATATCCCTCTCCACTTGTCCAACCTTTTTGTATTTCTTCAATATCATAAGTACTTTTCGTTTCGTCTGTAAGTGGAAAGTACGCATCAATACCTATGAAATCTATATTTCTATTCGCCCAAAGCTTGTCAAGATTATAATTTCCTCTTTCATTGTGATGATATTCGCTCCAATCTGCTGCATAAGTTATTTTTGTGTCATTTTTAACTATTTTCTTTACATATTCAGCAAGCTTGCAAAATTCGTCAACTGCCGGATATGTGTTTTTTATTTCATTAAATATTCCAGTAATTCCAACCATCTCACTTCCAATTATTACAGCATCAATTTCATCTTTTAAAAGTTTGGAATAGTGCAAAACAAAAGAATTATAACCATTTGTTTTGTTAAAAAAGTTCTCAATTTTATCGGCACTTCCCTTTATATGTCCTCGCCAAGGTTTTTTATCGGCATCAACCATCAACATTGGGTATAAACACAATTTTAAGCCTCTTCTTTTAATTTCTTGTGCGTATCTTTTAACACAAGTATCGCTTGGTGTTCCTCCGTATCTTATATTTCCTTCATCATCTAAACCAACAAGTTTTGCGTTCGCCCTTGTTTTTGTTCCAACTTGCCAATTATCCGGTAAAGTTTTGCTATTTCTATTTTCACAGGCAGGATAAATATTTGCTTCATCGCTATTTAAACTATCGCAAAACCAGCAAACAACCAAAGAGACCCATTCAAGATTTGGAAAAGTTCGTTGCAAATCATTCAAACTATCAACGGCATCTGTGTTTTTCATTGCAGTATGATTATTTAAGATTGTTGCTTTTTCTGTTTCGTAAAAAGTATTTGCAATCCATTCACCATTTAACTTTTTTTGCGTAATAGTATCATAAACGAATTCCCCACTTCCAGGTATTATCGTTATTGATTTTACAAGATTTTCCATTTCTTCGTTTTCATTTGTTATGCTTTTATTTCTAACGACATCAAAAGTGAAGTTTGGAATTACACCACCAAATTCTTCCATTGGAAACTCTGTAAAGACAACATAACATAAACCACGAAATGCAGGGGTATTTTCCCCTAAGTAGCTTTTTATTGTTGTGTCTGCCCGTTGCTCGTTATCTCCGTAATAAATTTTTATGTTATAAGTTGTTAAGTTTAAAACCTCATCATTTGCATAAATATTTTTAATTTCATCAACAACGCCATTACATAAAGCAATTGCGAAGCTTCCACGGACAAAATATTCTGTATAAGCACTTTGTTGTCCGTATTTTGTCATTTTAGAAGGATGATAAATACTTGTTTTTTTTATTTCACTTGTCCAAATTACATTACCAGAAATGCGAACAGAACCAAAAACTTCCGGAATAACTTTATTGTAAGTTGAAGTTTGAAGATTTAAATCTTTAAATTCCGTTGTTTCTTCCGCTGAACTGCTTTTTAGTAGTTTGAAAACATTTGAAAAACTCAAACCCAATGAACTTAAAGAAGGACAACCAAGAGATGAAAAAACGGAATTAGTTGCACGTGAGAAAAAAGAATTAATCACGGAGCTTGAACCACTGCTAAAATTACTAAAACCAAACATATCGCTTGGTTAAATGATTATTAAAAACAAACACGGAAGACAACACAACGAAGAATGAATAAAAATCAGCCAACTGCATTATACAAAGTCTCCTCGTCGTATTCATCGGCACATTTTCCCGGTGGAGTGCTTGTATCTACAAGTTCGCACATTTGATATTTATAACCAGTAAGCAAATAAACAACTTGATAAGAGCCAAAAATGCAAACTACGCCGACAAAAAAAGTTATAAGCGAACGATAACCGAGCTTTCCAAAAATACCAGCCAAACCCATACTTATAACAACAAGAGCTGTAATTCCCCGACCAAATGATCCAGTAAGAAAATTATGCATTAGACAAACCTGACGAATTGGTAGAATTATCTCACAACATCCGTTTGCTACTGTCGAGCCATCGTAATCTCCAATTCCTCCAACACAAACAAAACCCGGACGACAATCAGAAGACAAATTGCATCTCATTCTTTTTGCATTTGCAGATGCTATACCGCAACATATGGAGAAAAACAAGAAAGAAAAAAATAAAAATTTTAATGCGTTCGGTTTTTTCATTTTAAAGTTGCTTTATAACTTATTTTATAACTCTTCTCGCTTCTTCCAAATCCTCTGCAACATCAACACTTATAGGAAAAGTTTTTGAAATTATTGCTGATATAGTTAAGCCGTTTTCTAATACTCTCAATTGTTCAAGTTTTTCGCTTTTTTCCAATGGGGAAGGTTGTAAGCTGATAAACTTTTTCAAACTTTCAAAGGTATATCCATAAATCCCAAGATGTGCAAAAGCATCGCCATCTCCATAAGGCACATTTGAGCGACTAAAATATAAACATTTATGAATATCATCGCTATTTGTATTTGAAATTACAGCTTTAACACATTGTTTTTTTTCTCTCCAAGAATTATCCTCAATTTTATAAACAGCAGTAATTATGTCTGCAACATTTTTATGAACCGCCTCGCAAACATCTTCAATGACTTTTGCATCAATATTTGGCATATCGCCTTGCAGGTTAATAACATAATCGTATTTTTTTCCACTCTTCTCCAATGCTTGATAGACCCTGTCTGTTCCAGAAGGCAAGCTGTCGTCAGTTAATATTGCAATTCCGCCAAATTTTTCAACAACATCAACAACATCTTGGTTTTCCGTCGCAACTATAACATCACATAAACCGCTATTTTTTGCTATATCCATAACTCTTACGACCATAGGTTTTCCATTTATATCCATTAAAGATTTTCCTCTTAATCTTGTAGATCCGTAGCGGGCAGGAATAATTATCGCAGTATCACTATATTTCATTAGCAATTGACTAAAACTTAATGCTTATTTTTTAAAATCAATTTTCTTGAATTTATAAAAAAAACAACCAGTAGTTAAATTTTGCTTGACAAAATGAATTAAATATTGTTTTTTTTTTACAAAATGTTTTTATGTGCCCCCTAAGCAAGAAATTGCAAACTATTTGCTTACTTTTTTTATTATTAGTGAATTTTGCTTTTAATTCAAATACCTCAAAAGCTACTATATTTGACGAGCACGTTTACGGACGTGCAAGGGGGTATATTGGAATTGCCTTACAGGTTTCACAAGTTAAATACGAGACAAATAAACGTTTTGCGAATTTACCAGTAATAATTGGTGCTGGATATAACCTTTATTTCAACATTTATGAAACTTTTCATCCTTTCGTTGGTGTTGAATTTCAAGGAAGAATACCGACGATTAAAAAGAAATATAATACAATTTATGATGACGATTTACAACTAAATGTAAGAAGGTATTACGAAGAGGTATTTTTAGCACATTTTAAGGTCGGTGCAAGAATTGTTTTAGATGACAGATTTTCGGTAAGTCCTTATGGGTTTGTTGGCTTTAATGTCGCGAGAATAAAAACATCACTTGCCGATTTCAATAAAATAGAAAATATCGCAGACGTAAGCACTGGTTTTGGAGGCGAGCTTACCATAAATAATATGTTTTTAATCGCATTAGAATACAGATACAGCAAATCAGAAAAAGCTATGGTAAAAATGGATAATCACAACATTGAAGCAAAGTTTGGTGTAGAATTTTTGTAATCGTTTCTCCGATTAGTTTTTTCGTCAATTTCTTTTAGACAATTTTAGAAGTATAATTTTAAAAATAAATTGACAATCATAAACGGCTTTATTTATTAAAGGTGGATGTTGGCTTTACTTTTAAAGAAATTGAGTTTTGAATACACAATTTTAAATTTCGGCTTTGCTATCAATGGCGTTTCCTTTTGTTTAAAAACTTCATTTATTTCAAACGTCTTTGTGTTTTTAATTCTTTTTATGTATCTAATGACCTCAATTTATAGTATTGGATATATGAACTTCGAAAGGGATAAACACAAAATGAGATTTCATATTTTTACATTCCTTTCTGTTTTGAGTTGCATAGGATTAGCATACTCCGGCAATCTTATAACGGCATTTATTTTTTATGATTTATTATCTGTTTTTACATATATGCTCGTCAAACACCACGGCGACGAAAATAGCGAAAGACACGCGTTTTCTTATGCGATGTATTTAATTCTTCCATCAACTTTATTGCTTTTACCGGCAATCGTTGCTATTTATTACCTCGCGGGGCACACAAATTTTTCAGTTAATGGAATAATTACATCGGTTCCAATATCAAAAGGTTATATTAACATTCTGTTTTTATTGTTTATGTATGGAATTTCAAAGACTGCTATTTATCCACTACATAAATGGCTAATTCATGCAATGGTCGCCCCGAGCCCAGTCAGCGCCTTGTTGCACGCTGTTCTTGTTGTAAAAGGCGGATTATTTTTTCTTTATAAAGTTGTCAGTGAGACTTTTGGATTGCAATTTTTACGAGAAAACATTTATACAATATGCGATATTTATTGGCCTTTGTACGTTGCTTGTTTTGGTATTATTGTAGCAGGAATTTCTGCAATAGGTAGCAAAAATATAAAAGAGCGTCTTGCGTATTCAACCATAAGCCAGATTGGATATGTCTCTATGTGTATATTTTGTTTTACCGAGGAGAGTATGATGGGAGCAAAAATGCATTTTTTGGCTCACTCATTTGCAAAAATTCTATTATTCTACTATGCTGGTTATCTACTTGCTAGGTATCATTGCTATAATGTCGGCGAATTAAAACTTCGTCGTAATGGTTTTAATATATTTTTATCAACAATCTTTCTTATTCCTTGTTTAAGCCTTTTAAGTTTTCCTTTAACTTTCGGAAGTATTGCAAAGAGTGCAATTTTAAAAACCACTATAACTTCAAATACTGGCTTTTTAATAATTCCAACAATCTTAATTGGAACAATTGTATGTGTGCTGTATTTATTTCCAATAGTCAATCACTTAGTTAATTTTAACAACAATAGAAGATTTTTTGACCAGTCTTTTTCAACTGCGACAATATACATTCCATCGTTAATAATTTCTTTATTGATAATAGCTTTATTCGTTTGCTGATAATTTTTTTTTTGATAAAATCCCAAAGCTTGTAATTTGGCTCTAAAAACTTGGGAAATTGTTGCAATAATTGTTTCTGTCATTGTTATTTTGAGTATTCTTGCTTTTTCGCTTTTAAGCAACGACGATAAGAAGAAAAAAGAAGAAAATCAAAATAATAGTCAGTTTTGGTCGCAAAATAATCAAAATATTAAATCAAATAATCCACCATTACAACAACATTACGTTAATCAAGATGTTTCTTTATCTAAAAAATCGGAAAAAAATAACGATAAAAAATCTGAGTCAGTTATAGAATACAACGCTCCACATAGGAATATTCCTACTTCTGCAAATCAATTTATCCCAATAAAAACAGAAAAAATATCATTAGAATTATCACAAAAGCAAAAAGGAAACAAAAGTAACATTCGTTCAAAAGGACAGGGTTTCACTCCTGCGAAAGGCAAAGGTAAATCTAAATCCATTATGTTTATTAATTTGCAATCTGCGGATGCTCCTACTTTGACAACTTGCTCATTAAATGAACAAGGAGCTATAGTTAAAACGCATAACCAGATCAGTTTTGCCGAATACAAAAATCAACTTCAAAGTCTTTGCAATAATATCTCCAATATTAACGACATAAACAATCCCCAATTACTTGCAACACAACCTCAATTTTTAGGTTGCAAAGCACTGCTGAGTGATCCATATTTTGACACAGAAAAATTCAAAGATTTTTTTCTTAACGAGTTCGCTGGAGATAAAAATATAAACAATCTTGAAAAAGTGCCGATTTTATTAACCGGTACGGATTCAATTGTTACGACATTGTTTTTAGATGATGGTAATCAAATTGTTTCAAAGACTTTTCCATGCATTAATAAAGATATTTCAATAAAAAAAGACGACACATTGTGCGCAACCACGGCTGGCACATATGATGATAAAGCAAAAAAACTTCTTTTAACACTCTCTGGCAAAATCGAATATTCTAAGAATAATTCTGGACTGGGAGGACAAAAACAATATTTTATTTCAAAAATAGAACTTGGTAGCCCTGCAATCATTAAAGAACAAGGAAGCTCTTCTGGCACTTCTTTTACTAAGGCAACGCTGAATCCAAATAGCATCATACTGGAAGAACACGGAAATAAACAAATAAATAACAGCAACATATTATCTTGTTTAAATGCAGGACATACTTTAGCTGAGTTAGGGTTTTAAAAAATAAAAAGACTTCATTTTATCAGCACACTATTTATGATTTCGTCCAACTCCCCATCCAAAACAGCAGAAGTGTTTCCAGTTTCAAAACCGCTTCGCAAATCTTTTACCATTTTATATGGGTGCAAAACATAATTTCTTATTTGATTACCCCAAGAAATACCGCTTTTGGCATCCTCTGTTGCTTGTTTTTCTTCGTTTTTCTTTTTCAATTCAAGCTCGTAAAGTTTTGATTTTAATTGTTTCATTGCATTTTCACGATTTTGAAGTTGCGACCTTTGTGTTTGCGAAGCACAAACAATGCCAGTTGGAATATGTGTAATTCTTACGGCACTTTCCGTCTTATTTACGTGCTGACCGCCTGCACCACTCGAACGATAGACATCAATTCGTAAATCAGCAGGATTTATATTTATTTCAATGTCGTCGTTGACCTCCGGATAACAAAATACACCCGCAAAGCTTGTTTGTCTTTTACCATTTGCATTAAAAGGAGAAATACGAACCAAGCGATGTGTTCCGGTTTCATTTTTCAAAAGTCCGTACGCAAACTCTCCGGAGATTTTAATAACAACACTTTTAATTCCTGCTTCTTCACCTGCGACTTTATCAGCAATTTCAACATTAAAGCCTTTTTTTTCCGCCCACATTAAATACATTCTTAAAAGCATCTCTGCCCAATCATTGCTTTCTGTTCCGCCAGCACCGGAATTTATTTCCAAAAATGCATTACAGCTGTCCGTTTTTCCGCTAAAAAGAGATTTAATCCTCAAATCAACTACTTCCTTTTGCAATTTGTCGATGTTATCATCAACTTCTTTCAACATTTCCTCGTCAAAATTATCATCTGGAAGCTTTAAAATCTCAATAACATCATCGATTTCTGTTTTTAAAGCGTTGAAATTTTTCAAAGTATTTTCTAGAAAAGTTTTTTCTTTTGAAAGTTCGGCAAACTTTTTTATATCGCTCCAATCTGTATTTGTTGCAATAATTTCATCAATTTCATTCAAACGAATTTGCTTTTCTTTGATTTTTATAACATTCTCCAGTTTCAAGATTTCATTGGCAAATTCGCTAGCAACCTGCCGTGCCTCAAAAAGACTTTTCATATTTTATAAACTCACCTGTTAAAATTCTTTATTTTTTCAGTGATTTTTTCAGGCGTAAAACCAAAATACTCAGCAAGGTCTTTTGCTTTTCCAGATTTTCCAAATTCGTCTATTCCTATTATTAAACCACCTTTCGTAAGCAACCCAAGAGATATGCAAGAACCTGCCTCGACCGCGACAATAGTTTGTGTTGGCTTTATTTTTCCTTCGATATTACCATATAAAATGTTATTTCTTTCTTCAAATGACAATGATTTAAGCAGATTATAGCAATAAACATTGACGACTCTTACTTTTTTGTGTTCTCCTTCAAGGTTTTTTGCCACTTCAATAGAAAGACTTACTTCGCTCCCGCTTGTTAAAATTGTATAATCATAATTATCATCATTACAATCTTTTGAATAATAAATGACATAAGCACCATTTGATATTGGTTGATTTTTTTCCTTTATTTGAGGCAAATTTTGACGGCTCAAAACCATACAGAACGGCTTTTTTGTTTTAATCGCAAAGTTATAGCACTCAAAAGTTTCTTCAATGTCGCAAGGTCTAAAAACCAACATCTCCGGCGTTGCTCTTAAAGCATCAAGTTGCTCTATTGGTTGGTGTGTAGTGCCGTCTTCGCCAACATAAAAACTATCGTGTGTCAAAATATGTATCATTGGCAATTTCATCAATGCAGACATACGAATTGCAAGTTTATACGTATCGCTAAAAACCAAGAAAGTTCCAGAATAGGGGACAAAACCACAAGCCGAAAGTCCGCACATTATTCCTCCCATTGCAAACTCACGGATGCCGTAGTGAATATAATTTCCGCTTTTATCGTCTTTTGTTATTGGCTTGCTT